>Ga0172381_10003888_pt1 | contig 15641 bp, 14 predicted proteins | sample Leawel6488metaG_FD_119754 | JGI IMG/M metagenome (GOLD analysis project Ga0172381, IMG submission 119754) | Leachate microbial communities from a municipal landfill in Southern Ontario, Canada - Leachate well 64-88 metaG | ecosystem: Engineered > Solid waste > Landfill > Unclassified | place...
AAGGGAGAGATTTTTGTCGTGCATAATGGAATTGTTGAGAACTACAAAGAATTAAAAGCTAATTTAATTAAAGAAGGCCATATTTTTAAATCAGAAACTGATACGGAAGTTATTGCTCATTTAATTGAGAAATATTATGTTTCTAATTTAGAAGAAGCAGTGAGTAAGGCTTTAGGTGATATTAGGGGAACATACGGCTTAGCTGTTATTACCACTAAAGAACCAGACAAGTTAGTGGCGGCCAGAATGTCTTCGCCTTTAATTATCGGAGTTGGAGTTGATGAATTTTTGGTAGCTTCTGATCCTTCAGCTATTATCACTAGAACCAGGCAAATTATTAATTTAGATGATGGAGAAATAGCAGTCTTAAAGAAAGATGGCTTTTGTATTTTTAAAGAAGAAAAAGAAGCTCATAAAAATATTGAAACAATTGATTGGGATATTGAACAAGCAGAAAAAGGAGGTTACAAACATTTCATGCTCAAGGAAATAATGGAAGAGCCCAATGTAATTGAAGATGCTATGAGAGGAAGATTAGTTGAAGAAGAGGGTTCAGTTAAATTAGGAGGATTGGAAGCAGTTCAAGATCAATTAAGAAAGACAGACAATCTTACTCTAATTGGTTGCGGTACTGCCTATTACGCTTCTAAGGTTGGCGAATATATGCTCGAAGAATATGCTGGAATTCCAACTTCAACTGATATTGGATCTGAATTTAGATACAGAAAGCCAATTGTTAATAAAAATACGACTGCCATCTTTGTTTCTCAATCTGGAGAAACAGCTGATACTTTAGCAGCCTTACGAGAAATGAAAGCTAAGGGGATTTTAACCTTAGGGGTAACTAATGTAGTTGGCTCTTCTCAATCAAGGGAGAGTGATGCGGGAGTATATACTCGTTCTGGTCCAGAAATAGCCGTTGCCTCAACCAAAGCCTTTATCGGACAATTAACAACCCTAGCTTTAATCACAATATATCTAGGAAGGCAGAGAGATATGTCTGTGGTGATGGGTAAAAGGATTGTTGATGAGCTGATGAAGATTCCTGAATTAGCGAAAGAAATATTAAAACAGAAAGATGAAATTAAAAAGATTGCAGAAAAATACAAACAATACCGAGACTTCTGGTTTATTGGTAGAAAATATAATTATCCAATTGCTCTAGAAGGAGCTTTGAAATTAAAAGAAATATCATATGTTCATGCGGAAGGAGTAGCAGGAGGAGAATTAAAACATGGACCATTAGCTTTGGTTGATGAAAATTGTCCAACAATTGCTATTTGTCCTTCTGATTCGGTTTACGAAAAGATGATTTCTAATATTGAAGAGATAAAAGCGAGAAGAGGAAAGGTTATTGCGATTGCCACAGTTGGTAATGAAGAAATTAAAGATATCGTTGATGATGTTATTTATATTCCTAAGACCTTAGAAATGCTAACCCCAATCTTATCAGTTATTCCTCTTCATTTATTTGCTTATTATTTTGCTGAATCTTTAGGAAGAGATATCGACAAGCCCAAGAATTTAGCGAAAAGCGTTACCGTTGAGTGATTATTTCTATAATTCATTTTTTGTGTTAAAATAGGCGCATGGAAAACAAGAAGGACTATTCAATTATAATCGGAGGAGCAGCCGGGCAGGGTTCGCGAAAAGCCGGGCTGATTATTGCCAAGCTTTTTAATAATCTTGGTTATAATGTTTTCATTTATGAAGATTATCAGTCATTGATTAAGGGAGGACATAACTTTTCAGTGGTTAGAATTTCGGAGAATAAGAGTTATTCTATTCGTAAAGAATCCGATTTTCTTTTGGCTCTAAATCAAAATACAGTAACGAAACATCAAAACTCATTGAAAAAGAATGGGTGTATTATTTTTAATAGGGATAAAATTAAGGAGGTTAAAGGAATAGGAATAGCTTCTGATACGATTGTTAAGGAATTAGAAGGTCTTTCTATCATGAGCAACACTGCTTTAATTGCTGGATTTAGTAAAGCAGTGGGAATAGAGTGGGGAGTCTTAGAAGATGCTTTAAGAAAAGAGATAGTCAAAGGAATTGAAAAGAATTTAGAGATTGCAAAAAAAGCATACGAAGAAACAGCAACTGTTTTGAAGATTGATAAAATAAATGTTAATCCAGATCCGCTTTTGACTGGAAACGAAGCGATTGCTTTGGGAGCAGTTAAAGCTGGCCTTGATATTTATTATGCCTATCCCATGACTCCAGCAACTAGCATTCTTCATTATTTATCAGAGCACGAGAAAGATTTAAATATTGTTACTTCTCAATTAGAAAATGAAATAGCAGTTATTAATGCAGCAGTTGGTTCTTCTTTTGCGGGCAAGCGTTCAATGGTGGGAACTTCTGGTGGAGGTTTTGCTTTAATGACTGAGGGGATTAGTTTAGCAGCAATGGCTGAAACTCCAGTGTTAATTATTAATAGTCAAAGGTCTGGCCCAGCAACTGGTGTGCCAACCTACAGTGGCCAATCTGATTTACTCTTTACTCTTAATGCTGGTCACGGAGACTTTATGAGGTTTATTGCTGCCCCAGGAGATGCTAACGAATCTTGTTATTGGGCAGGGAAATTATTAAATTTATCTTGGAAATACCAGACGCCATCAATATTATTAGTTGATAAGGAGTTATCAGAAAGCACCTTTGAATTTAATGATAAGGTTTTAGATAAGATTAAAAAAGAAGACCCCGTCTTATGGAACGGCAAAGGAGAATATGTGAGATATGCTGATACAAAGAATGGAATATCGCCATTAGCTTTCCCTGGAGACAAGGCGGTAGTTAAAGGTACTAGCTATGAGCACGATGAAAGAGGAATTTCAGTGGAAGATGCTGAATCAATTGTTTTAATGCAGGAGAAAAGAATGAGAAAATTCAAAGAGATGGAAAAAGAAGTTGATGTTTTTGGTGCAGTTAATATTTTAGGAAATAAGAAATCAAAGAAAGCAATTATTGCTTGGGGTTCAACTAAGGGTGTAGCATTAGAGGTTGCAGAAAAGTTAGGATTGAAATTTATTCAACCTTTAGTTCTTCAGCCATTTCCGATTAAGCAATTTGAATCTGCCATGAAGGGAGTTGATAAATTGATATCAGTTGAATGTAGTGCATTAGGACAAATGGAGAAACTTCTTAGTTGCCACGGAATTAAAGTTGATAAGAGTGTTCTTAAATACGATATGCGTCCTTTTAATGTTGAAGAATTAGAAAAAAAACTAAAGGGTATTTAATATGGAAAAAATAGAAACAAATACTATAAATACATGGTGTCCTGGTTGTGGAAACTTTGGTATTCTTCAAGCAGTTAAATTGGCAATCAATGATTTAATTTTAAAAGGGACTCCCAAAGAGAAGATTGTTATTGTTTCTGATATTGGCTGTAATTCAAAAATAGTTGATTATCTAAACTTGAGTAGTTTTTATTCTTTGCATGGCCGTTCAATTATTATTGCCATGGGAATCAAGATGGCTAATCCAGAATTAAAGATATTAGTTTTTATTGGTGATGGAGCTGCATTGGATGAGGGTATTTCTCACTTAATTCATGCGGCCAAGAGAAATTCAGACATTAATGTGATTATGCACAATAATCGTTTATTTGCCTTAACGACTGGCCAATTCACTGCTGTTTCTCCTCAAGGATTAAAAGGAAAATCAACTCCTGAAGGATCAATTGAAGAGCCAATTAATCCTTTGGAATTAATAATGGCTTCTAACTCTTCTTTTATCGCTAGAGGTTATTCAGCTAAGGTGGAGCACTTGAAGAATTTAATTGTTGAAGCAGTGAATCATGAGGGATTTTCTTTTATCGAAGTTATGCAGCCTTGTGTTTCTTTTTTCAACAATATTAATTTTTTAAATGAGAAAGTATACGAAGCAGTTAATTTAGAGTTAACTTCAAGAGAAAAGGCTTTGACTTTGATTAAGGAATGGAACTATGGCGAAGAGGGGAAGATTCCTTTAGGTATTTTTTATAAAAAAGACAGACTTCCATATGAGAAGGAAATGAAAAAGCATCTTGTGGAAAATAAGAAACCAGAAATAGAAAAATGCTTAAAAACCCATTTGTAAAACATGATTTTGTTTGTATTGGGGGTGGTAATGCCATGCCTAAAGTTGTTTTGTCTGGACTTAAAAATAAGAATGTTAATTTAACGGTTGTTTCAGCAGTTTTAGATTCTGGTGGATCTTCAGGAAGATTAAGAAAAGATTATGATGTCATTTCTCCGGGAGATGTCAGAAGAGCTTTTCTAGAATTATGTAATTTATCAGAAGAGGATAAAACTTTATTAGATTATAGATTTACCGATGGAGACTTGCATGAGCACAATTTATGGAATATTGCTTTTGTGGCCATGGCCTTAGAAAAAGGAGGATACCGATCTCTTTTTGAAAAAATGAATTCAATGTTAATTGGCAATCACAAAATTCTTCCTTCAACTACTCACAAGGCTGATTTAGTGGCGATTTTAGAAAATGGAGAAGAGATTGTAGGGGAGTCAAACATCGATGTTCCTAAGCATGATACTAAATTAAAGATTGAGAAGTTGTTCTTAAGACCAATCACTAAGGCTTGCCCACAAACAGTTAAAAGGATTGGTAATGCTGATATGATTGTAATCGGTCCAGGAGACATATATTCGTCTCTAATGCAGGTTTTATTAGTTGATGGTACTTCTGAAGCCATTAAAGCTAGCAAAGCTAAAAAAGCCTATATCTGTAATTTAATGACTAAAGACGGAGAATCTAATGGTTTTACCGTTAAAGATTTTGTTAGTAAAATAGAGAACTGTTTGAAGTGTAAACTTGATTATGTTATCTTTAATACAAATATTCCCAATGAACAGAGAATTGAAGAACACAGAAAAACCCACCCTCAATTCTTAGAAATGGTTGAGTTTAATGATTTACCTAAAGAAAAGAAATATATTGGATTAGATTTACTACCAAGTGAGGGGGGGATTAATCACGATCCAGAGAAAATAGCAAAGATATTATTAAAGATATGCAAGCAATAATTTTAGCAGCCGGAAAAGGAACCAGATTTTTACCTCTTTCAGAAACGAGGCCGAAACCCCTTTTTTCAATTTTTGGAAAGAGTATTTTAGAATACAATTTAGATGAGTTGGATGGATTGGTAAGCGAGGTAATCATTATCGTTGGATACAAGAAAGAAATGATTATGGAGAAGATTGGGAAGAAGTACGGCCAGATGAAAATAACATATATTGAAGATGACAAGATTGAAGGAACTGGTTCTTCAGCTAAATTGGCCCTTTCTCATTTGAAGGACAAATTCTTGTTATTGAATGGAGATGATTTCTACGCCAAAGAAGATATTAAAAAAGCAATTGATAATTGTCCCTCTATTTTAGTTAAGGAACACGAGAATCCTTCTTGTTTTGGAGTGATTGATGAAGAAGAAGGATATGCTAAGAATATTATTGAAAAACCAGCAAAGCCATCTTCTAAGTTGGTTAATTCAGCTTTGTATTGCTTACCGAAAACAATTTTTGATTATACTATTGATAAATCAGCTCGCGGTGAATATGAATTTACCGATTACATTAGAAAGTTTATTCATGAAAAAAAGCTTTGTGTTTGTCAGGCTACTTTTTGGGCGCCAGCTTCATATCCTTGGGATATTTTTAATGCTGTTCCTCGTTTATTTAAAAAACAAAAGAGAGATAAGAAGATAAAGATTGAGAAGGGAGCAGTTTTAAATGGAGAAGTGATTATTAAAGAGGGAACGCTCATTAAAAGTGGTGCTTATATTGAAGGGCCAGTCTATATTGGTAAAAATTGTATTATCGGACCTAACTGTTTTATCCGTGCTGGATCAGTAATTGAAGATGATTGCAAGATAGGACAGGGAGTAGAAATTAAAAATTCTTTAATTGGAAAAGGAACACGAGCTAGTCATTTAACATATATTGGAGATTCAATTATTGGAGAGAATTGTAATTTTGGAGCAGGAACAATTGTTGCTAATTTAAGGCATGATCACAAAACTATTAAGACGATGGTGAAAGATGAATTAGTTGATACGAAAATGAAGAAATTTGGAGCTATCTTAGGGGACAATGTTAAAACAGGAATTAATACAATAATTTATCCCGGTAGAAAAATCGGGGCTAATAAATCGACCTTGCCTGGAGAGAAGGTTGAAAAAGATATATGACAAAAAAAATAGAAGATGCTGTTATAAATAGAAGACTTTCGATTTTAATGAAAGAAGCTGAGATAATTCAAGGAATAATTAAGAGAAAATCAAATCATTCTTTCTTGATTAAAGGATGGACAGTTTCTTTATTAGTCGCAACTCTTATTTTACAAGGCCAAAAAGAGCATATTTTAATTGCTTTTATTCCTCTTTTAGCTTTTTGGTTTTTAGATGCTCACTATTTACAAAGAATTAGAAGATACAAAAATCTATACAAATGGAATATTGAAAATAGGCTCAAAACTGAGGAGTATATATTTGATATAAATATTAATGATAGGTTTGGAAAAACAGTTTCTTCTCGTCCACAATTAATGTTCTCTGAGAAATTAAGATGGTTTTATGGTTCTCTTTTCATAATAACCATTATTTACTATTGCATCGTTAAATAGTGCCGAAGGAGAGACTTGAACTCTCACGGGGTTGCCCCCATAGCATTTTGAGTGCTACGCGTCTGCCAGTTCCGCCACTTCGGCATATGTTTTATTTAGCATATTATTTGAGGTTTGTAAAAACTTGACATTTGTTTATTTATTGTTATAATATATGCGTACCTTTAAAAAGTCGAAAAGACTATAAGGGAGTGATTACAGTGAATGCATTTGACAAAAAACAATATATTGCTCAGGCAATCTTTATAGTTGCCCTTATTATTGGATTCGTTATCATCACGGGTCCCGCACAGACAAGAGAACAGGTGTGGGTGCCTCAGGGCGCTCAAATCGTGAATCAGGTTGATTCCGTTAATTACCTCAAATCTCAATCGGTTGAATTTGGATCAATTGTGGTAATGGAGGTTCCTTATACGGAATTCAGAGATAAAATCGGCCGTGGAGATGTGGCTACTTCAATAGAAAGTGGTCGCAATGATGCCGTTGTCTATTATTATTCACGCAGTGGCGACATTCTCTATGTTTCCAATTTTAATCATCCTGGAACTTGGTTCAGACAGATTCAAACAGTCGAACTTGTCGGCAATCAGCTCGTTGTTCATGAGGAAGGTTTTTCAATGGTGGCGACTGTGACAGTTACTTTAGTTGGAACGTTTGGAGGAGCAATTTTTTCCTTCTTTACAGTTCTTATCATTGAAGGTGCATTAGAGTGGTGGAAGGAAAAAGCATTTCTGAAAAAGCAAGCCGTGACACAATAAGATTAAATATAATATTTAGTCTTTTTTCTTTACTTTTATTTTCCATGTGGTAAAATAATAACAATGACTCGAGTAATTGCTATCGCTAATCAAAAAGGTGGAGTCGGGAAAACAGCAATTGCTGTTAACTTACCCGTGTTTTTAACTGCCTTCGGGAAGAGGGTTCTTCTTGTTGATATTGATCCTCAAGCCAATGCTTCATTTTCTCTTGGTATTAAACCAAGAGAATTGTCTGTTTCTTTGTATGAGGCATTATTAGGACAAGTTTCACCAAGAGATATTATCAAGAAGACTCCTTTTTTGGCTTTCGATATTATGCCCACTTCATATAACTTAGCGGGAGCAAATATTGAATTAGTTAATATGGATAATAGGGAGTTCAAGTTAAAAGAAGTTTTAGATGCAGTTAAAGATCAATACGATTTTGTTTTGATTGATTGCCCGCCTAGCCTAGGATTATTAACGCTTAACGCTTTAATTGCGGCGGATGAGGTCTTAGTTCCAGTTCAGTGTGAATATCTAGCCATGGAAGGATTAGGACAGTTGTTACACAATATTAAGCTTATCAATGAAAATCTAGAAATGAACATTAAGGTCTTAGGTTCAGTAATGACAATGTATAATAGAAAGAACAGAGTTTGTGCTGCTATTTCTAAAGATTTAAGAAGGACTTTCCCTGGTTACGTCTTTGATACAGTTATTCCTCGAGCGGTTTCATTATCTGAATCTCCAGTGACAGGAAAAACAATCTTAAGACATTCTCCTAATTCTCGTGCCGTTCATGCTTTCAGAGAATTGGCTCGTGAAATAATAGCAAAAGGTTAATTATTTAAAATATGATTGGAAAAGGAATTGAATCGTTGATCCCCAAAAAAGATATGTCCATTCCCGAAGACAAAACCCGTAAGGATTTTATTTTCTGGATTGAGATAGAGAAAATTAAACCTAACTTATATCAGCCTCGTAAGGATTTTGATGAGGAAGCTTTAGATTCTTTAGGAGAATCAATTAAAAAGTATGGTATTCTTCAGCCGATTATTGTTAATAAGATTGAGAAGAAAACTGAAAGAGGTATTAGTTATGAATATCAGATTGTAGCAGGAGAAAGAAGGTGGAGAGCTGCTCAAAGAATTGGTTTGAGACAAGTTCCAGTTATTATTCGTGAACAATCAAATAGAGAGAAATTAGAGGTAGCTATTATTGAGAACGTTCAAAGAAAGAATTTAAATCCAATTGATAAGGCCGAGGCCTTTGATAGATTAAGAGAGGAGTTCGGTCTTTTAGAAAAAGAAATTGCCAGGATTGCGGGAACTAGTAGAGAAGCAATTGCTAATAGTTTAAGAATATTAGCTTTGCCAATAGAAGTGAAGAAAGCTTTGCGAGAGGGAAATATTTCTGAGGGTCATGCTAGAGCTTTACTAGGAGCTAATGATGTTAAATTAATTAAAGAGCTGCTAGAAGAAATAATAGCTAATGGCTATTCTGTTAGAGAGACAGAAAGAAGAGTCAAAGAAAGAAATGCTGGAGCAGGAGCGAAGAGAAGTTTAATCAAACAAGTTCCTTTGATGATTAGTGAATTCTTAGAAAGAAAAGTTAGACAAATATTAAATTCGGAAAATATTAAGATCGAAAAAAAGAAAGATAGCATCCGGGTGGTTGTTAATTTCAAAACCGAAGACGAAATGAATGAATGGCTGAAAAAAATAACAAAATAATAAAATAAAATTTATATGGCTAAGCGTGCTTTTACCTTAATAGAATTAATGGTCGTCATTACTATTGTCGGAATTCTTTCCGGTATTATTGTCGTCAGCCTTAGCGGAGCGACTAATGCCGCTAACGATGCGAAGAAGAAGGCGGACATTGGATCAATCAAAAGGGCTATTGTTGTCTACGGCGTGGAGAACGGTACTGTTTATCCAATTGAAGCAACTCCTTGCGCTATCGGTAGTTGTTCTAATCTTGATAGTAAGATTAGGGATCTAATTGCTGCTGTTAATGGAACATATATCTATACTTCTACTGATGGAACATCCTTTACTCTTTCTGTTAATCTCTCTGCTGGCACTTCCTATACCTACAACAGTGCTACTAATGCTTTCGTTGATAATGCACCGCCAGCTCCTGTTTCTGGTCTTTGTGGTTCTAAAAATGGTAAATATGCAGAGATTGCTCCTACTGGAACTGAAGCCTGTTCAGCTGGCACTTTAACTAGTATGACTGGAACATTTACTTGGACTTGTGCTGGTATCGGTGGAGCAGCTTCCTCTGGAACTTGTGCGACTGTGGCTGCAACATACGGTGTAGTTTCTTTCACGAGCTCTACCACTTGGACTGTTCCCGCTGAAGTAACTTCAGTTGAATATCTTGTAGTTGCGGGTGGCGGAGGTGGTGGTGGTGGGTATTACAGTGGCGGAGGTGGTGCGGGAGGACTTCTCGCTGGTACGTATTCGGGTATTACGGAACCTACAATAGATGTCGTGGTGGGGAACTTCGGTGCGGGAGGAGTACCAACTACTCCTGGATCAAATGGTGGCGACTCTTATTTTAAAAACATTCGCGCGTATGGAGGAGGTGGCGGTGGCGGAAGCAACGGAAAAAATGGTGGATCTGGTGGAGGAACTAGTGGAGACGGTGGATCGGCTTCATTTATCGCAGGCACCGGTATATCGGGACAAGGATTTGCAGGAGGAGCTGCACCTGGCGGTGCTGGTGCTGGTGGCGGTGGAGGTAGTTCTGCTCCAGGAGCGAATGGAACTGGGACTGGGCAAGGAGCTGGTGGTGCAGGAGGAGCAGGAACTTCTTCGTCAATTACCGGAACGACAGAAATATATGCTGGTGGCGGTGGAGGAGCGGCGTGTGCCAACTATGCTGGTGGTAGTGGAGGATCTGGCGGTGGCGGGCGTGGTGGAGGACCAATAGGTACTGCGGGAACATCGGCAACTGGTTATGGTAGTGGCGGTGGTGGACAGGACAATCCTTCAGCGACCGGAGGAAACGGATCGCCTGGCATAGTCATCTTCAAATATATAAATAATTATTAATTAATAACATTTAAATAAAACTGCAAGTTAGTTACTTGCAGTTTTTGTTTGAACATTTTGGATTTTTTCCTTTTTGTACCATTAATGATCCGCACTTAGGACATTTTTCTCCAGTCGGTTTATCCCAGAGAGCGAAGTTACAATCAGGCCAGTTAGGGCAACCATAGAAGATTTTACCTTTCTTTGTTTTCTTTTGGACTATGTTTGCTTGATTACATTCTGGACAAATAATACCAGTATCTTTCTTTTCGTCTTTAATATTTTTAGTATGCTTGCATTCAGGATAGCCAGTACAAGCTAAGAATTTTCCAAATCTTCCCGTTTTAATTGCTAGTGGCTTGCCACACTTAGGACAAACTTCATCGGTAAGAATCGGCTCTTCTTTTTTCTTTTCAACATCATTATATTTTTTTTCAAGATTATCATTGAAAGGAGTGTAGAAATCTCTTAAAATAGTTTTCCAGTTTTCATTTCCTTCGGCGATTTCATCTAATTCTTTTTCCATGTTAGCGGTGAATTTAATATCAACAATTTCTGGGAAATGGTCAACAAGGATTTGATTTACCGTTGTTCCTATTTCGGTTGGTTCGAATCTCCTTTCTTTATTTTTCTCAACATAGTTTCTAGCTTGGATAGTTGAAATAATTGGAGCGTAGGTTGAAGGTCTGCCAATTTCATTTTCTTCAAGTTCTTTAATTAAAGAAGCTTCAGTGTATCTAGCCGGAGGCTGGGTGAAATGTTGTTCTGGTTTTATCTCCACTAAATTAACTTTTTCTGCTTCAATTAAATTAGGAAGAGTTTTTTCTTCAAATTTCATGGGATAGACTTTTAAGAATCCATCAAATTTTAAAGTTGAACCATTGCTTTGTAGAGTGTAGTTATTGTCAGTTTTAACTTCAACTTTGATTGAATCAAAAATGGCTTCGTTCATTTGAGAAGCAACAAATCTAGTCCAGATAAGGTTATATAGCTTTTTGTATTTATCTTCCATCTTTAAGCTATCTGGCTCTTTTTCTACATTAGTTGGTCTAATAGCTTCATGAGCTTCTTGAGCTCTGCCCTTAGCTTTGAATCTTCTTAATTGATGGTAATTATTGCCAAACTTGTTAGTGATATAGCTTTGAGCAGATTGTAGGGCTTGTTCAGAAAGATTTAGAGAGTCAGTTCGGTGGTAAGTGATTAAACCTTTTTCGTACAGAGCTTGAGCAATACTCATCGTCATTTTGGCAGGATATCTTAATTTTTTTGAACCTTCTTGTTGTAATGAAGAGGTGGTGAAAGGGGGAAGAGGACTTCTTTTAGTTTCTTTTCTTTCTACCGAAGAGATTGTGTATTTAGCTCCTTCTAAATCTTTTTTAATATCTTCTCCTTGATCTTTAGTTTTGATGCCCATCTTGGAAATAGCTTTTCCATCTTTTTTAGTTAAAGTTGTCTCAAATTGTTCTTGAGATTCTTTGGCTAAAATGGCAGTGATGCTCCAATATTCTTCTGGTTTAAAGTTTTTAATTTCGTTCTCTCGGTCAACAATTAATCTAACTGCCACTGATTGAACTCTTCCGGCTGACAATCCTCTCATTACTTTTTTCCAAAGGAAGGGGGAAAGCTTATATCCTACAATTCTATCTAATACTCTTCTAGCTTGTTGAGCATCAGCTAAGTCAAGATTTAATTCAGTTGGATTTTTTAGAGCTTCTTCAATGGCTGATTTGGTAATTTCGTGGAAAGAGATTCTTTTGTATTTGTCTTTATCTAGTTTTAGCACTTCAATTAAGTGCCAAGCAATCGCTTCTCCTTCACGGTCAGGATCGGTAGCGACATATACTATATCAGCAGTTTCTACTTCTTTTTTGAGAAGATTAACATTCTTTCTAGCTTTGGTAGGAATAACATATTTAACTTCAAAGTCTTTTTCTACATCAACTCCTAAGGTACTTTTAGGTAAATCTCTAATGTGTCCATATGAAGAAAGGACGCTTGTATCGGCGCCTAAGAACTTCTTTATCGTATTTGCTTTGGTTGGACTTTCAACGATGATTAATGACTTCATATATTTTTAATATCATTTTTGAAAGTTAAAGGCAAATATCTTTTACTGAAGAAACAGGAATTGCTCCATTTAAAATTAAATAATCTGTACCTTCCGAACCAGGAACAGCGTAGATTGTTTTACCTTGTTCTCGGGCAAAATTAATCGTGTGTATTGTTCCAGATTTGACCTGAGCTTCAATTACCAAAACAGCAAAGGAGATTCCAGCGGTGAGGCGGTTTCTTTGAATAAAAGAGAATTTAGTTGGTTTAGTTTTACTAGGATATTCAGAAATCAAGAGCCCTCCTTTTTCTACAATCTTACTAGCTAGTCTTTCATTTTCTTTAGGGTAAATCTTATCAATCCCCGAAGGAAGAATAGCGATTGTCTTTTTGCCTGTTTTTAGGGCAGCAATATGAGCTGCAGTATCAATACCTCTAGCCAAGCCAGAAACAATAATTAAATCTTGAGGAAGGTCTTTGATTATTTTTAAACAGATTCTTTTGCTTTCCACAGAACAATCTCTGGAGCCGATAACAGAAAGGCAAGGATTATTCCAAATAATGGTTCCTTCGCAATAGAGATTCTTAGGGGGATTTTTAATTTCCTTTAATTTCTTCGGATATTTCTTATCTTCGAAAGAAATTATTTCGTTCATACGAGGAAGTCAATAACTTTACCAATTATTAATTCAACGGCTTTTTCAATAACTCCTAAAGCAACTATTTCTTCTGCTTTGCTAAAATTCTTTAAAACAGTTTCATCAAGTGGCTTATTCTTAAATGAGGGATCATCAGAATTAATGCCTAGCTTTAATCTTTTGAATTCATTAGTTTTTAGTTCATCAATAATTGACCTAACTCCATTGTGCCCAGCTGCACTTCGGCTTTCTACTTCTTTTATTTCTCCTAGATTAGTTTCTGCATCATCATGAATAACAATAATATCCTTAACATCTATCTTGTAGTACGAGGCGATGCTCTTGATAGCTTTGCCTGATTCATTCATATAGGTTTGAGGTTTAACTAAAAGAACCTCTCCCTTTTTGGAGATTAGGGCATTATGCTCTTTGTCTAATTTAAAATCAGGAAAGTTGTGTTTCCTTTGAATTTCATCAATAACCATGAAGCCATAGTTATGTCTAGTTTTCTCATATTCAGGTCCGTAGTTTCCTAGGCCAGCAATTAATTTCATATACCTATTATATGTATTTTTATGAAAATAGTAAACCTTGCTTTAAAATTCCTTTTCCCTTATAATAATCTTATCATGACACAAAAAGAAGTATTAATTTTTTTATTGGACTCATTAAAGATACTATTAATTGCTTTAGCGATAGTTATTCCGGTAAGAATGCTGTTATTTCAGCCTTTTATGGTTAGAGGTTCTTCAATGGAACCAAATTATCATTCCAGCGATTATTTGATTATCGATGAGTTATCATACCGTTTAAGAGATCCTCAAAGAGGGGAAGTTATTGTTTTCCAATATCCTTTGAATCCTTCTTACCGATACATTAAAAGAATCATTGGCTTGCCAGGTGAGACAATAAAGATTGAAAACGGAGAAGTGTTTATTAGTAGGGCTGACGGAGAACCGCAAAAGATTGATGAAACCATGTATCTTTCAAGTAAGACTTTAGAAGCATTCAAAGCAGTTAATTATGGTTCTTTAACTTTAAGCAGCACTGATTACTTTGTGATGGGAGATAATAGAATGAGCTCTTCTGATTCAAGAACTTGGGGAGTTCTACCAATTAAAAATATAACAGGGAGGGTATTGTTAAGACTTTCTCCCTATGAAGTATTAGTCAATACTTTAAGTCAAGAATCAACAACATATTAAAAATATGAGTAAACCAAAATTTCAAACTGTAACTGGGATGCACGATATTCTTCCTCAAGACCAAGCGTATTATGATAAAATACAAGAGGCAGCGAAGAAAGTTTTTGCTTTCTATGATTTTGAGAAAATCGATACGCCTATTTTAGAGGATGCTAATTTATTTATCAAAAGTGTAGGGGAAAATACTGATATTGTGGAAAAGGAAATGTTTACCTTAAAAACTAAAGGTAAAGATTCTTTAGTTTTGCGTCCCGAAGGAACGGCTTCAATTATGCGTGCATATATTGAACACGGTTTTCTTTCTTTGCCTCAACCAGTTAGACTTTGGTATTTTGGACCATTCTTCAGATATGAAAAACCTCAAGCCGGAAGATTCAGACAATTCAATCAGTTTGGAGTAGAGATTATCGGTGAAGCAGATCCAATCGTTGACGTGCAGACTATTTTGGTCATGTACAGCGTTCTTAATGATTTAGGATTAAAAGGATTAATGGTTAAGGTTAATTCAATTGGAGATGATAACTGTCGTCCATTATATCGAAAAGCTTTAGTTAAATATTTAAGAGAAAAGAAAACAGGCTTATGTGCGGAATGTCAAAAAAGATTAAAGGTTAATCCTTTGAGAGTTTTAGATTGTAAGAATGAGAAATGCCAAGAAACATTAGCTAATGCTCCTCAAAGCGTTGATTACTTATGTGAAGATTGCAAAAAACATTTAAAAGATGTCTTAGAATACTTAGATGAGTTAAAAATCCCTTATTGTTTAGATAGCCGATTGGTTCGTGGATTGGATTATTACTCTCGTACTGTTTTTGAGATAGAAACAACTAGAGAAGGTGAAGGAGTCGGGGGAGCCTTGGCAGGAGGCGGAAGATATGATAGCTTATCAAAGATGCTCGGAGGAGGCGAAACGCCTGCTTGCGGAGCTGCTGCCGGAGTAGAAAGGATTATTGCGGAAATGAAGGAGAACAAAACTAAGGTTAGTTTTACCCCAGTTCCAGAAATATTCTTTGCTCAGATTGGACCTTTGGCCAAAAAGAAAAGTTTGCCTATCTTAGAAGATTTAAGAAAAGCAGGAATCAATGTTGGAGAAGCATTTGGTAAAGATGCTTTGAAAGCTCAATTAGGCAAAGCTAGTAGATTGGGATCAAAAGTTGTTCTAATCTTGGGACAAAGGGAAGCCTTAAACAATATGATATTGATAAGGAATATGCTGACAGCTAAACAGGTCGAAGTAAAACAAGAAGATATTATAAAAGAAGTCAAAGCCATATTAAGAGAAAAATAATATGAAGATACAAAAACAATTAAGAGAAACTTCTCAATCTTTAGTATATC
>Ga0172381_10003889_pt1 | contig 15639 bp, 11 predicted proteins | sample Leawel6488metaG_FD_119754 | JGI IMG/M metagenome (GOLD analysis project Ga0172381, IMG submission 119754) | Leachate microbial communities from a municipal landfill in Southern Ontario, Canada - Leachate well 64-88 metaG | ecosystem: Engineered > Solid waste > Landfill > Unclassified | place...
TATTTTAATGGCGATTGAATCGTCGTTTTTGCCTTTGCCCTCGGAAGTTATTATTCCTCCGGCCGCCTATTTGGCGAGCCAGGGAAGAATGAGTTTGTTTCTTATTATCGTTACGGGAGTTTTAGGAAGTATCATCGGCGCGACAATAAACTATTTTATTTCTTTATCACTCGGCCGATTGGTTATTTATAAGATAGCCAATCATCGCTTAGCCCGTTTTATTTTAATTACCCCGGAAAAAGTTGCTCGGGCAGAAAAATATTTTTTAACTAATGCGAAATCGGCTACTTTCTACGGCCGTTTGATTCCGGTTATTCGCCATCTTATCTCAATCCCGGCTGGATTTTCCCGTATGCCTTATGGCCAATTCGTTTTGTTTACCGCCTTAGGATCTTTTATTTGGGTGAGTATCTTAGCTTCTCTTGGTTATTTTGTCGGAGAAAATCAGGCCCTACTCACTAGGTACTATAAGGAAATATCCTGGGGGCTGCTGATTATCGGTGTTATCGGGATTATGTGGCATCTCTATAAACGAAAAAAAATCAAGAAATAAAATAGCCCATTAGGCTATTTTTTTATCCGGTCGATAAAAAGAATTCCGTCTAGATGGTCTATCTCATGCTGAATTACACGGGCTAATAACTTTTCGGCGGAAATTTTTTTCTTTTCGCCTTTTTTATTTAAATAAATACAATTAATTTTTTTATAACGTTCAACCGGGGCATAAATTATTTCTCCCTTATTATCCAAAACAGATAGACAGCCCTCTTCTTCTGTTTCTCGTGCCCAGGATTTTTTAGTAATAACCGGGTTAATCAAGAACATGATATCTTTATCGTTCTGAATGACGATGGCGCGGATATTTTTTCCCACTTGCGGGGCGGCCAGGCCGGCGCCGTCTTTTTTAGTCATGGTTTCCGCCATGTCAGCCAAAAGAGCCTGAAACTCCGGTTGGGAGATTTCAGGTAGTTCAATCAATTTAGATTTTTTTCTTAGAGTCGGATTGGGATTTAATAAGATTTCTAATTCTTTTGGCATAGTGTTAGTTTTAAGATTGTTTGTTCTCGAGATTATTTTTTTGATCGGTAATCTTAAAGAAATATTTCCAGGCCGCGCCTGTTTTGCAGAGCTCTTTGGTATCATTGAGAGCCATTTCTATTTTACTCGGTGGTAAATCGCGGCAAACTTTAAATATGGCCGCTCGTTTAAAACCAGGCACGCCGCCGAGCTCCTTGATGACGCGCAAAGCTAAATCCTGCCAAGGATAAGTCGGGGCTTTTATTTTTTTTGCCCCTTGTTTCGCCTTGATAATATCAGCGAGCGATTGGAATTTATCTTCAGGCATAAAATGTTTAAGACTAAACTTTAATTTCAAATTCAAGGCTTAAATAACCGACACCAAAATCTGTTTGGTAAGAAATAATACGTGATTTAACCGGTGTTTCTTCTAGGATACCGAGCAAGATGACGATAGGCTTCAAGCCGCATTCACCCGCGTCTTTTATCAACTTGCCGTCCATCTTTAAAATATTTTCCGCCGCCGTTTCTTTATCGTTTAGATATTCAATTAGCTTGTTATCGAATTTAGCGCCTTTAGGAGAATAACCGCCGGGAGATTTTCTTTTTAGACGATGAGAGAGATCGCTTGAAGCCATAACGGCAATTTTTTTGTCGCTAGCCTTGATGATTTTTTGGAGATATTTTCCTAATTCATAATGTTCTTCCAGACTTAAGTTTTCCGCCGGGCTAATAACAATAATTTTAAAGTCGCCAACCGAGGCCCGGAAGAGATAAGCGGGAATGGCACTACCATAATCTAAGATATTCTCTGAAATAAGTTGGAGCGGCAATTCTTCTGGGAGGGCGGTTTTTATTTGGTCAGCCAAAAGAGAATCGCCAACCAAAGATGTTTTTGCCGGTATGAACCCGAAGTCTTTAAGATTTATCTCCATTTCTGGAGCAACGTTCAGGGTGAAGGCGTTGTCTTGAGTCAGTCCGTGAGGACTAATAATCACCAAAGTTTCGAGCCCAAGTTCTTTTAAATTCTCACCTATTTGATTATAGGCAACACTGGTCTTATCAAGAAAATTATAATTAACTCGGCCTATTTCGGGAATCAATAAAGGAGAGTGAGGGAGAATGAATGTTTTAATTAGAGCCATAAATTTTCGTATTTTTAGGTATTTTTAGTATAGTATAAAAAATGGCTTTAGAGAAGTTGACAATATCTAATAAAAATATTATAACAAAAACCCCTTAAATTTCTTTAAGAGGTTTTAAAATTGTTTTGGATTACTTTTTATTCAACGGCGGTTTCTACTTTTTGAATCATTTCACCCTGGGAATAATTATATAGGAACTTTGAGGAGACGGTAATTATGTTACTGAAGTTATAGCCGAGGCTAGTAAATATTTCCCCACTGGCAAATGGTCGTTTTTGCCCGTTTGATATCAAATAAACAATTGGATAGCTATCAGTTTTGACTAATGTACCGTCATCAAGTAAAACAGGAGAAACTTTGGTATATTTGTCTAATTCTTTGGGGGTGGCTTTAATTATCTTTTTATTTTTAAATTTAGTTGTTAGTAATATTTTGTCGGTCAAAGGCGCTTTAGTGCCGTCGACAACATAATAAATTCCTCCAGTTTTGGTATCTTGTAAAAGAGCACCGGTTACATAAGTTGAGGTTGCAGTGATGGTTTTTCCGACATTATAAATTGCCAAATCAGCTACCGTGGCAGTTTCTATTTCTTCGGGATTAAAGCCTATCTTTTTAAAGACCGTCAAACTTTCAAAAGGTCTTTTGTCTTTATCGACTATCAAATATATTTTTTTGTCAGGTGTTTGGGCAAGGGAATAGTTGGCAAATTTTATCGCTTCTCCCGGGGCATAAGCATTCAAATCATTTTCCGTCACCGAAATAATTTGGCTAGGCTTGAAACGGGAAATAAAAGCGGAATAATTTACAAAAGGACGTTTTTTGCTATTTTCGATTAACCATATTCCCGGGTCGCCCTTTACCTGGAGCACGGAACCGTCCGGATATAATTTAACTGTTTTAGGGAAATAACGTTTCCAAAGTTTATAGACATTATAATTACCATTGAAAACATGGGGAGTGTAGTCATAAAGGGCAGCCGTCGCTTGGTTAGCCGGAGTGACAGTCATGGTTTGATTTTCAGTCGTACAATATGGATCGAGAGTATTTTTAATGGTATAAGTTTGGCCCGCTTGGTAAGTATATCTTTGTGGTTCGTTTATATAGGCAAGGAATTGCAGCGAGGCGCTGTTAACTTGTTTGCCAAAGCCTTTGTAGTAAGGATTACAGACCCAGCCATCAGGACAGCCATAGCCGGTCGCCCAGTCTAAATGAGATTGCGATGGTGTTGAGTCCTCAATCAAACTCGCTTCTTTTTGTAGAAGTATTAGTAAAAATTTAGGGTTAACCGTAGTTATGTGTTTGCACTTTTGTTGTTTTTCCGCTTCGGTCGGACTATCACTGAGGGTAACGCCGGAACAATCATAATTATTATGACTGGCATCATAAATTATTTCCGCGGCTGACTTTGTCGTGCCATGAGCATTTAGAGTCTTATAAGTAGCTAAATAGCTACTTTTTTTTTCTAAAAAGCTTTGGATATCCGATAGACTCATAGAATCATAATCCAAAAGATCACTGTTGGTAATGATATTATTAGGATTAAAGTCGGGGTCGACGGACGTTTGCGCTAAAGATGGAAATGGCGCGGCTAAAAGTAATAAAAGAATGATAGTTAATTTTGTATTTTTCATAGTAAAGACATTATAATATAATTTTTCATTTGCGACAAATCGGAAGAAAATAATTAATTATGGAATCAAAAACCCGTTTTCTGAATTAAAGAACGGGTTTTTTATTTTAATTGAAGAAAAATATTATTTTTGATTGACGCTGATAGCTACTGTTTCCTTATCGCCCAAATCTATTTTTACTTTATCGCCTTCATTAACTTTTCCTTCAATTATTTCCAAGGCGAGCTCATCGAGAATCATGGTTTGGATGATTCTTTTTAGAGGGCGGGCGCCGTAAGTGATATCGTAGCCCTTTTCGGCCAAAAGTTTTTTGACTTTTGGACTGATACGCATAGAAATATTTTTGTTATGGAGACGCTTTTCGACTTTAGCTAGTTCAAGGTCAACAATTTTTTCTAAGCCGGCCGGAGTTAAGCTTCTGAAGAGAACGATTTCATCGATACGATTTAAGAATTCCAATTTGAAATTATCTTTTAATATCTTGTCAATTTTTTCTTTCATTTCCTCGGTTCGTATTTGGGCTGCCTCTTTTTTATCGCTGCCGTCGGAGAAGCCGATAGAATATTGTTTAATAATTTCATTGCCAAGATTAGACGTCATGATAATTATTGTATTCTTGAAGTTGACCGTCCGTCCCTTGGAATCAGTTAAACGTCCATCATCTAAAATTTGAAGAAGAACATTAAACATGTCCGGATGGGCTTTTTCAATTTCATCAAAGAGAACAACGCTATATGGATGGCGGCGAACTTTATCAGTTAACTGACCACCGTCATCATGGCCAACATAACCTGGAGGAGAACCGATAAGTTTAGCTACAGAATGTTTTTCCATAAATTCGCTCATGTCTAAACGGATAAGCGCTTTTTCATCATCAAACATAAAATGAGCGAGTGTCTTGGCTAATTCGGTTTTACCGACACCGGTCGGGCCGACAAAAAGGAAAGAGCCGATTGGTTTTTTTTCTTCGTTAATTCCGGCGCGAGAACGGCGTAAAGCATTGGAAACAGCTTTGATAGCTTCTTCTTGTCCGATAACTTCTTTATTAAGTTCAGTTTCGGCTTCGCTTAATTTTTTGATTTCATCTTGGAGCATCCGATTGACCGGAATCCCGGTCCAGCGGGCGACGACTTTAGCAATATCTTCTTCATCAACTTCTTCTTTTAATATTCTTTGTCCTTTTTTTTGAATCTTAATTAATTCATCTTGGGATTTTTTTATTTTGTTTTCTAAATCAGGAATAAGACCATATTTTATCTTGGCGACTTCGGTTAGATCAGCCCCTTGACGCTGAGTGATTTCCGCCTTTACTTTTAATTCATCGATTTCTTTTTTAGAATTTCTTATTTGGGAAATAATACTTTTCTCGTTATTCCAATGTAATTCCAGTTGGTTAGCTTTTTCTTTTAATTTAGCTAATTCGGAATTGATAGTTTTTAATTTACTGGATTTTTTGTCGGTTGTCATTATTCCGGCTTTATTTAATTCTAATTGATTTATTCTCCGTTTTAGTTGATCAAGCTCATCAGGCATAGAATCTATTTCCATTCGCAGAGAAGATGTCGCCTCATCAATCAAATCAACCGCTTTATCCGGTAAAAAACGATCACTAATATAGCGGTTGGATAATTTGGCGGCGGCAATAACAGCGTTGTCGGTGATACGAACACCGTGGTGGACTTCATATTTTTCTTTTAAACCGCGAAGCATAGAGATAGTATCTTCAACGCTCGGCTCGTTAACCATTATTGGTTGGAAGCGTCTTTCAAGAGCGGCATCTTTTTCGATGTATCTTTGGTATTCTTTGGTTGTCGTGGCACCGATAGTACAAAGTTCACCGCGAGCTAACTCCGGTTTTAACATATTAGAAGCATCCATAGAACCTTCAGAGGCACCGGCGCCGATTAAAGTGTGAAGCTCATCGATAAATAGAATAATGCGGCCGTTTTGAGATTTTACTTCTTTTAATACGGCCTTGAGGCGATCTTCAAATTCACCGCGGAATTTTGCGCCGGCAACTAGAGCACCTAAATCCAGGGCGACGATTTCTTTATTTTTTAAATTTTCCGGAACATCGCCGGCAATTATTCTCTGGGCCAATCCTTCAACAATCGCCGTTTTGCCCGTGCCGGCCTCGCCGATTAAAACCGGATTATTTTTAGTGCGGCGTAAAAGTACTTGCATGATACGGCGGATTTCCTGATCACGGCCGATAACCGGATCAAGTTTTTCCTGGCGCGCCAATTCAGTAAGATTGGTGGTATATTTTTCCAGAACTTTATATTTATTTTCCGGAAAAGGGTCAGTAATAGTCTGATTGCCACGAAGTTCTTTTAATATTTCTTTGATATTGTCATATTCAACTTTAAAATTTAGAAGAATTGCTTGTGCCGGTGAAGGAACACCAATAAGAGCAAGTAAGATGTGCTCAGTGGAAATAAATTCATCATTCATGCCATCAGCTTCTTTTTGGGCGCGTTCAAGAATAACCGCTGTTTCGGCTGTTCCGGATACAGCTTGAACCGGGCCATTATTGGGGTTAATTTTTACGCGAGGTAATTTTTTTATTTCATTAATCGTATATTCCTCGATTATCTCCGGGTCGATTTTCATTTTTTCCAAAATAGGCTTAATTAAACTTTCATTTTGTTGGAGAAGGGAGAGGAGAATATGGAGGGCTTCAATATTTGCTTGGCCATATGAAGACGCCAGAATTTGTGAATTAATGATAGCCTCCTGTGATTTGTCGGTAAATTTATTAAACATATATTTAGATTTATTTATGATTTTAAGCGGCTTATTATTTAGCAGTCCTTCTACTAGAGTGCTAATATCATCATAGTATACGGAAAGTTGCTTGTCAAATTTTATTTATTAAGGATTTCGTGTTTTATTTATTAAGGATTTCGTGGTAATATATTAAAGTCAGATAATAAGGAAAGACGCAATAAGATTAAACAAAAAATAAACTATGTTTCAACATAATTTTTTAACGTATAGCGGAAAAATAATAATTTCTTTGTTTTTGGAAATAATCTATTTTCCTATCTGGTGGTATAGCGTCGGATTTTTTCGTTTTTTTGGGAATGTCCGTCTTTTTTTAAGAGGGCAGGAAAGGTCTTTAGGTTTTTTAGTCTGGGCAAAAAATATTTTTGTTCCCATGTATGGTCAATCAGATTTTGCCGGACGGATAATTAGTTTTTTTATGCGTTTGGTCCAAATTATCATCCGCGGTTTTGTTCTGCTTTTGTGGATTATTATTTGTTTAGTTGCGCTAATCATTTGGCTTGCTTTGCCGATATTTTTAACTTTAGCTTTATTTTTTCAGATACTGAAATAAATTAAATTAATATGGTAATTGAAAAAACAAAACCAGAACAGATAGTTTTTACTCCGGATTCCGCCAGTGGTCGTTCCGGTGCCTGGTTTTTGGGAAGATTTTTATATTGGGACAAGACTTTAAAGTGGTCGATAATTACATTGGAGCGTGCCAAGAAAAAAATAGAAATTTTTTTAGAGTTTTTTAGTTGGTTGATTATTTTTGCCGGCTGGCTAGCTTTCGGTTTCTGGCTTTATTATAATGCGGCTTATTTGTTGGCTAATCCTTTAAGAATTTTATTATTCTGGGTGAAGAGTAATCCCCTTATTTTATTTTTTCTTCTTTCTCTTTGGTTTGATTTGTTCCTTTTTTATAAAAAAAGCGAAGCAAAGGCAAGCGCGAAGAAAATAAATTATCGTAATTTTTCGATTTTGGAAACAAAAAATTCATCACGGCAGAAAAAATATAATATTGCCAAGGCCTATAGTGCTGAATCGATTAACGTGATTGAGGACGCTTTTCTTCTTGCTAATAGATTGCGGCAGTCAGAAGTGACCATTATCCATCTCTTCCGGGTACTTTTAAAAGAAAAAGAGGTCCAGATGCTTTTTATTCGGCTTAATGTTGATGCTAAAAAACTAGTTGAATTACTTGATCATCGATTGGTAAACCCGGATGATAATAAATTTTCCGGTCGCAGTGAATTATCTCCAGCCCTGGAAGAGGTTTTAATATTGTCTTTTGTTGAAGCTTATAATTTAGACCAAGTCAGTGTAGCCGTCTTGGATTTGGTTTCTTTCTGCTATCAAAAAGATCCGCGGTTAGCGGAGGTATTATATGAATTAGAAGTCGATGCCGACAAGATTACTAACGCAATTGAGTGGTTTAGAGTTAATAAGCGTATGCTTGATAGTTATAGAGCTTATCGCCAGTTAGCTATTTTAAAACCGGGAACGGGGATGGATAGGGCTTATACGGCGATTGCCACACCGACGCTTGATCATTTTTCACGCGATCTTACTGTCCAATCAAAATATAATTTAAACGATATTTGTGTTGATCGGAAAAAAGAAATTAATTCTATTTTTGAAGCTTTTACCGGCGGGCATAGTGGCGTTCTTTTGGTCGGATCGGTTGGTGTTGGCAAGAGTACAATAATTAATGGTCTGGCGCGTCTTATGGTTGAAGAAAAAGTGCCAGAATTTTTGAAAGACAAACGTTTAGTTGAACTCGATATTTCTCGTTTAGTCAGCGGTGCTGATGCCTCGGCGGCCGAGGAGAGGCTTTTAACAGCAATTAATGAAGTTAATCGTTCCGGTAATATTATTTTGTATATAGATAATATTGAGAATCTTATCGGAATTAGCGCTGGAAGCCGAGAGAGTTTAGATTTGTCTGAGGTTTTAGCCGAATCAATTAGTCGTGGATATATTTTATGTTTAGCTGCTGCGACAACTGAAAATTACGTTAAATATATTGAAAATAAAGCCTTGGGGAATGTTATGACGACAATTGGCGTTGAAGAACCGGAGTTTAATGAGGCAATCCAAATTTTGGAAAGTAAGGTTGGTTTTTTGGAATCGAAATATGATGTGTTTGTTATTTATAGTGCGTTAGAGCAAGCCGTGAAAATGTCTAGCCGCTATTTGCATGATAAGTCATTACCGCTTAAAGCGGTTGATTTATTAGAGAAAGCAGCTCTTATTGCCGCTAAAAATCGCCAAAATGATCCGACTAAAAATTTCTGCGGGCAAGAAGAAGTGGCGGTAGCCATCGGTGAAATGACCGGCATTCCGGTCAGCAAAGTGACAATTAATGAAGGGCAAAAATTATTAAGTTTGGAAACAGAAATTCATAAACGCTTAATTGGCCAAGAAGAAGCGGTGAGCGCTGTTTCGGCCAGTTTACGCCGCGCTCGGGCTGAACTGAAAGAAGGTAAGCGGCCGATTGCCAGTTTTCTATTTTTGGGACCGACCGGTGTCGGTAAAACCGAATTGGCCAAAGCAGTTTCGGAAGTTTATTTTGGCGATGAAGATTATTTGGTTAGGATTGATATGAGTGAATATCAGTATCCCGATAGTGTCAGAAAAATGATTGGTGATGTTGATGGTACCTTGGGTTATTTAACCGAAGCAGTTAGAAAAAAACCTTTTTCCTTAATTTTGTTGGATGAAATTGAAAAAGCTCATCCGGATATTTTAAATCTTTTTTTGCAATTGTTTGATGATGGCCGCTTAACTGATGGGCAGGGAAGAACTATTAGTTTTACCGAATCAATTATTATTGCGACTTCCAATATCGGCGCTTTATATATTCAGGAACAGATTCGAGCAAAAACAAATTTAAATATTATTAAACAAGAATTGATTGATAACCAGTTGAACAAGTACATGCGTCCGGAACTTATCAATCGTTTTGATGGCATAATCGTTTTCAAGCCCTTAACCGAGGAAAATGTTTTAACCATTGCCACTTTAATGCTCAAGAGAATAAAGAAAACCCTTAGTGATAAAGGAATTAATCTTAAGGCGGATAAAGACGGCGTCTTGATTTTAGCCAAGGAAGGCTATGATCCTAAATTCGGCGCCCGTCCTTTGCGCCGTTTGCTTCGGGATAAGGTTGAAGACATTATCGCCAGCAAGATGCTTAGTGGCGAATTAAAACGTCGTGATACTATTGTTATTAATTCTAAGGCGGAGATTGAAGTTGAAAAAGCTCAGGCTTTATAATATGTTTTATCTTTTTATTTTCATTATTAGTTTGGTTCTGACCGCCGGATTAACCTTGGTGGTTAAAAAAGTGGCGACATCATTAAAAATTTTGGATATGCCAGATGAAGCCGGTATTGGACGCAAGATTCATCACCAGCCGATACCACTTTTAGGCGGTATCGCTATTTTTTTAGCCTACTTTATTTTGTTGTTTGCTTTTGCCCCACATTTTTTGTCCGGTAATCTTCGCCCGTCTCATCTCATTGCTTTTTTTGCCGGCGCCTTGATTATTATTATTGGTGGCACGCTTGATGATAAATATAATTTATCTCCGAAACAGCAAATTATTTTTCCTTTGCTGGCGATTTTAGCGGTAATTGTGGGTGGTGTCGAAATCGGAAAAATTACTAATCCTTTTAGTGGTGGATTTATCGATTTAAATTCTTTGGTTGTTGTCAGCCCTATCTTAATTGCCATCTGGCTTTTGGGGATGATGTATACCACTAAGTTATTGGATGGAGTGGATGGTCTTGTGACAGGGGTAAGTGCTATTGGCGGTTTTGTTATTTTTCTATTTACCACCACAACGCGCTATTTTCAGCCAGATATCGCTTTCGCCGCCATTCTTTTAGCCGGGACAGCCTTTGGTTTTTTAATTTTTAATTGGCATCCGGCAAAAATATTTTTAGGCGAAGGAGGCTCTTTATTGCTCGGTTATATATTGGGAGTACTAGCGATAATTTCAGGGGGAAAAATAGCCATCGCCCTTTTGATTATGGGTATACCGATTTTGGATGTCGCTTGGACTATCTTGCGTCGCTTAGCAAATGGGAAAAATCCTTTTCGCAGCGCTGATAAAAAACATCTTCATCATCGCCTCTTAGCCCTTGGTCTGGGGCAAAGGGGAACAGCTCTATTTTTTTATGTTTTGTCTCTTTTGTTTGGTTTAAGCGGTTTATTTTTGCAAAGTCGAGGGAAATTTTTAGCTCTAATTGTCTTAGTGTTGCTGATGTTCGCCGTGGTGGTTGTTTTTTGGTTTTTTGATCGCAAAAATAAAAAACCGTCGCTATTGCTTCATATTTGCTGCGCGCCCTGTGCCTCTTATATAAGCCGCGATATTCTATTGCCCGATTATGAACTTACTTGGTATTTTTGTAATCCAAATTTAAATTCTCTTGGAGAATATACTAAACGTTTGGCGGCGGTTAAATTTGTCGCTGATAAATTTAATATTCCTTTGATTGTCGAGCCTTATGAACATGAGGCCTGGTTAGAAATGACAAAAGGGCATGAAGTTGATCCGGAAAAAGGTGAACGTTGCCGAATATGCTATCGTGATCGCTTGGCGAGAACAGCCAGACTAGCTAAAGAAAAAAAGTTTTTGTACTTCAGTACTAGTTTGCTTGTCAGTCCGTATAAAGATTCAGAGGCGATTAGAAAAATTAGTTCATCTTTGGCCGAAGAAAATAATATGAAATTTTTAGATATTGATTTTCAGGCAAATGACGGTTATCACAAATCTCAAGATTTAGCCAAGGAGCTGGGAATTTATCGTCAAAAATTTTGTGGCTGTGAATTTTCTTTAAACTAGTATTATGAAAATAGATAAACAGTTCTTCGTCATCTGCGGCTTGATTTTAATAACGCTTATGGCTGCTTTTAATTTCGCCCGAGCCGAAGAACCAATCGATTCTGATAATGACGGTTATACTGATAGTCAAGAAATAAAGAATGGCTATTCGCCTTTTAATAAAGAAAAAATAAAAATTACCAAAAGTGATGTGGATAATGATAGTTTGAGCGATAATTTGGAATTAAAATACGGGACTGATCCATTAAATCCTGATTCGGACGGCGACGGCTATAAAGATGGCGCGGAAATTGATCGAGCTTACAATCCCTTATCCACCTCAACAAAAAAGTTGGCCGAAAAAATAGAAATTAATTTAAAAAAACAAAAATTGGTTTATTTTGTCGGCGGCCAGGCCTGGAAAGAATTCACGGTTTCTAGCGGCAAATCAAGCACCCCGACGCCCAAGGGAATATTTAAGATAGCCAATAAATCTAAAAAGGCTTGGTCTAAAGCCCATGGGCTCTGGATGCCTTATTGGCTGGGATTGGATCGGGGCGGAATAGGTATTCACGAATTACCGGTTTGGCCCAATGGCTATCGAGAAGGAACCAACCATCTCGGCACGCCAGTTTCTCACGGTTGTGTCCGCTTGGGGATCGGACCAGCTCAATATCTTTATGATCGCGTTGCTGTCGGCACAGAAGTGACGATTAATTAAAAGTGACGATTTAGCTAATAAATGATATAATTTTTATAAGCCATCAAATATGTTAATATTTTTTAATTATGTCAAAAAGAGTATTTAAATTATCTTTAATCATCGCTATTTTAGCAGTTTTTGTTAGCGGGTGTACTTTACCTTGGCAAAAAAAAGTGGCTAATAATGCTAATTCAGGTAACTCTGCCAATACTGCCGTGGAAGATAATTCTTCTAGTACAAAACAGCTTAAAAAGTTTGGCAACTATGACGAGTTAAAAAAGTTTTTGCAAGAAAATAATACCGGGAATTTGGGTTTCAGTAGCGGCGCAACACGCAGCGCAGTAACAAGTATGGCTACCAACGAGACTATTTCTAGTGCTCTTTCCGATTCCTCTACCACCAATACTGCCAATAATTACTCGCTGACTAACAATCAGGTTGCTGGAGTTGATGAGGCGGATATTATCAAAACTGAGGGGACATATATTTATGCTCTTGTTCGTAATGAATTAAAAATAATTAAAGCTAGCCCCGCTGCCGATGCGGCAGTTATTAGCACGATAACTTTTAAATCGCGACCGCAAGATATTTTTATTAGCGGAACAAATTTAGTGGTTTTTGGTTCTGACGATCAAATATCTACTCTTGAAGACTATCAAAGTTTTCGTCGCCAAAATTCCTATACATTTTTTAAAGTATTTGATTTAAGTAATCCAACCAATCCGACGTTAGTTCGCGATTTAGATTTTGAAGGTTCTTATACGGACGCGCGTTTGGTTGGTGATTATGTTTATCTATTTACTAATAGTTCCAGTAATTATATTGAAGGAGAACCTTTAGTGCCAAGAGTTATAGACGGAGGGACAGTTTTATCCAGTGATTGTGCGGCTAGTGAAAAATGTTTTGCTCCTGATGTTTTTTATTTTGATATCCCTTATGATTCTTATAATTTTTCCAATATCACAGCAATAAACATTAAAGATAACGCCGAAGCGATTAGTGGCCAATCGTATTTGATGAATTATGGTCAAAACCTATATGTTTCTCCAAATAATATCTATGTCACTTACACTGAAACTGTAAATGAATATGACTTGGAGCAGACTGTTAAAAGGGAATTAGTATTCTCAAAATTAAGCGCTGATGATCAAAATAAAATTACGGCGATCGAAGAGGCCGCTGATTATATTTTGAGTACTAGTGAAAAAAAGATAAAAGTTTCTAATATTGTCGATAATTATCTATCAAATTTAAGCACGGATGAACAAGCAGCTATCCAAACCAGTATTGACGAGGGGCTTAAGCAAAAATTAACGGAAAAATCCGCTAATATGGAAAAAACCGTAATCTATAAAATTGCCTTTAATGGTCAACATTTGGAATATCGCGGTTTAGGAGAAGTAAGCGGCCAGGTTTTAAATCAGTTTTCCATGGATGAAAATGGTGATTATTTCCGAATAGCCACTACCCGCAGCGCTATTTGGTCGCGTTTATCTGATACGCCGTCAGAATCATATAGTAATGTTTTTGTCCTTAATAATGAATTAAAAGTAGTTGGTAGTTTAGAAAATCTGGCAACCAATGAAAAAATATATGCGGCTCGTTTTATGGGTGATCGTGTTTACTTGGTAACATTCAAACAGACCGATCCTCTTTATGTTGTCAGTTTGAGTGATCCGACTAAGCCGGCAGTTTTGGGAGCCGTTAAGGTTCCGGGCTTTTCGACTTATCTCCATCCGGCCGATGCGGATGGCAATAAATTAATTGGTATCGGCCATGATACGGAAGATGATGGCGCCGGCAATGTAAAAATAAAAGGTTTAAAAATTGCTCTGTTTGATTTTACTGATTTAACTCAGCCGAAAGAACTCGATTCTTTTATTATCGGCGACGCCGGAAGTGATTCGATTGCCTTGCAAGATCATAAAGCCTTCTTATATTCTGAAGAAAAAAATTTATTATCCCTCCCGGCTGTTTTAAGAGAAAATGATAAACTGATATTTTCCGGTTCTTTAGTTTTTAATATTATTAATAACAAGCTAACACTAAAGGGAAAAATTGACCATTCCGCCGGCGGTACGAGCGCGAGTGCTGATTATTGGAATGGTTATAATTATTATGACAATACGGTAAAACGTAATCTCTATATTAATGATAATCTTTATACTTTTTCTAATAAGTTTTTAAAGATAAACAATTTGAATGATTTGAATTTAGTTAAAAGTCTGACATTGACGAGCGGCGGAGATGATTATATTATTACCCCGACGCCTGCTAGCCCTGAGACTTCAGTGGTTTCTCCGTCGGCGATTCCAGCTTCAAGTCCAGCTTCGAGCCCGGCGGCCCCTGTTGACACGACTTCCGCAACAACTCCAGTAACGATCCCCGGGACAACCCCCGCCGAAACAACCACGGAAACAGCCACAAGCACAAGCCCAAGCTCAAGTACGGAAGCAACTGCCAGTACTACCGAAGATGTCTCTGGAAATACCGCCATATCGACATCAACTAACCCATAACCTTTAAGTTTATATGACTAAAAAATCTTTATATTTAATTTTAGCCCCACTTTCTCTTTGGGTCCTGAACGAAATTTTTATCTTTCAACCGGATTTTTTCTTCGTATCTTTGAGTTTCGGCCTGCTGGTCATAGCCTTTTCTGTTAGAGGGATAATGAAAGATAGCCATTCTAAATTTTGGCCGGTTTTTATGTTAACGCCGGCTTTATTTTATTTAAGCCTCTCTTTTTATAGCGGTATTCTTGTTAATGGATTTTGGATTCAAACTATTTTTGTTTTGAATGTTTGGTTTGTTTTTTATTATTTTAAAAACTTATACCATCATTTTTATTTTCCAACATCAGAAAGCGAAGCAAAATTGCGTCGTTTACTCAAGAGCGGTTCTTTCTTGTCAACTTTTGCTTTAGCCGCCACCCTTTATGGGCTGCCTATTTTTTTGAGTTGGAATTTTAGCCTTTTGCTTTTATCATTTATTGTAGCCAGCTTTGTTCTTTTTGGGCAGTTTTTGATATTTGCCAAAGGTATCGACCGTGAACAAAAAATCTTTCTTTTGATAAATGTTTTGGTTTTGGCTGAATTCACTGGCGTGCTTTTTTTCTTGCCACTTAATTATAACACCCTTGGTTTATTGGTGGCGCTTGTTTTTTATCTTTTAACTGTTTTTAATGATTGGCGTTTGGAAAATCGGCTTAATTCTAAAAATATAAAATGGCCGGTAATAATAGTATCAATAATTATTATGCTTATTCTTTTATCAGCTCGTTGGCTTTAATAAAATATATATAATATATATGAGTAATAAAATTAAAAAAAATACAATTTTAATCATTTCTTTATCAGTTGTTTGTGGATTGGCCGCTGGAGTTTTTGGCGGGATAATTACACATAATTATATTTCGAACAGTATCTCTTCGCCGTATACTAATCAGGAAGTAAATTTAACCAATCTTAATAATGCTAATTCCAATTTAGTTATCCAGGATCCGAAGAAGGTTGTTATTAATCAAGATCAAAAAATCTCCGA
>Ga0172381_10003890_pt1 | contig 15639 bp, 16 predicted proteins | sample Leawel6488metaG_FD_119754 | JGI IMG/M metagenome (GOLD analysis project Ga0172381, IMG submission 119754) | Leachate microbial communities from a municipal landfill in Southern Ontario, Canada - Leachate well 64-88 metaG | ecosystem: Engineered > Solid waste > Landfill > Unclassified | place...
CAACGCCCCCAGCCTGGGCAGCGCCGCCAGCGCGTTGCGCGTGGTGGCCTCGGCCAGGTCTGCCAGGCTGACGCCACGCAAGGCAGCCAGCTCGGCGCCAATGCGCGGCAGCTCGGCGGGTGAGTTGATGCCCTGCGCTTCACCTGACTCGCGCTGCTGCATGGTTCTGTAAAGCCAATGCGGCGGCATGTCGGGCGCGTCGGTTTCCAGCACGAGAGCGTCCAGCGGCAGGCTGGCGGCCAGGCGGCGCAATTGCAGCGCCCGCTCATAGGTCAAGGCGCCGCCAAAACCCAGCTTGAACCCCAGATCGATAAAGCTTTGCGCCTGCTGCGCACTGCCGTTGAAGGCGTGCGCAATGCCGTGCCAGTCGGAGCGCGCCACGGTGCGCAGCCCCTTGAGCACCTGATCAACCGCGCGGCGCACATGCAATACCACCGGCAAACCGTATTTGCGCGCCAGCTTGAGTTGCGCCACATAAAAGTGTTGCTGGCGCTCGCGCAAGGGGTTGACGCACAGTTCTGGCACAAAAAAATCGAGCCCGATTTCACCGACCGCGACCAGACGGGGATCGTTCCGGTAGCACTGCAGCGCGGCGTCGAGCCGGTCCAGGTCGGCGTCTTGCGCCGCCTTCACATAGAGCGGGTGAATGCCGAGCGCATAACTGTCGCCACCGGCATGCGCCAGCGTGCGCACCGCCTCAAAGTTGGCCACTTCGACCGCCGGCAACACGCACAGGGCCACCTGTTGGCGTGCGGCCTCGGCCCGAATCGCAGGCCCTGATGCGCCAAACTCCGGGGCATCCAGATGGCAGTGGGTGTCGATGAACCTCATGCCCCCAACCCGTGCGGGTCAGGCCGACTGGCTGGCTGCCAGAAACTGCCGCAGTCGGGCGTCTTCTTCGGGCACATGGCGTTCGCACCAGTCCTGCATCAGCGCGGCAATGGCCGGCTTGTTCATGTAGCCTTTGCCGACATCCATGCTGCGACTGATCAGCCGCTCCAACAGCGTCTGGTGCTGCGCCATGTGCTCTTCCAGCCCGGGAAAGCTGACGCGGCGCATCAGCGCTTCCTCCAGCTCAAACTGCGCCCGCGCCTGCTTGCACAGCGACACAATCACGGGCCGCAAGACCGTCAGGTCATCGGACGCGAGAAACGTATTGGTCAACTCAAACAATTTCTCTTGCATGGCGTCCACCGACGCGTCACCAATTTTGTAACTTTCCTGCCATTCAACCGCCATCCTGACACCTCAAAAGTCATATTTGCTGCGTGCAAATGATAAATAAAAAACCCCGGACTACGGACCTAAGCCGAAGCCGAAGCCGCTTCCGTCAATTGACCCTGCACCAGCCTGAGCTGCCGGGCACAGCGGGCCGCCAGCGCCTCGTCGTGGGTGACCACAATGAAAGCTGTGCCCTGCGTGCGCGCCAGTTCCAGCATCAGATCGAACACGCCGTGTGCGGTACTGCGGTCCAGGTTGCCGGTGGGCTCGTCGGCCAGCACGCAGGCCGGTTGCGTGACCAGGGCGCGGGCAATGGCCACGCGCTGGCGCTCCCCGCCCGAGAGTTCGGCCGGACGATGTTGCAGGCGCTCAGCCAGGCCCACGCTGGTCAGCATGTGGGCGGCGACCTGCGCTGCCTCGGCGTTCGCCATGCGCCGGATCCACAGCGGCATGGCCACATTGTCGAGCGCACTGAACTCGGGCAGCAGGTGGTGAAACTGGTAGACAAAGCCCAGGTACCGGTTGCGCAGGCGACCCTGCCCGGCTTCACCGAGGTGTGCCAGATCCTGGCCGTGCAGCAGCACCGAGCCACGGGTCGGCGCATCGAGTCCGCCCAGCAAATGCAGCAAGGTGCTTTTGCCGGAGCCGGAGGCACCCACAATGGCCAGCGTCTCACCGGCGCGCACGTCCAGATCGACGCCTTGCAGCACCGTCACGTCGAGCCGCCCCTCGGTGAAACGTTTGGTCAAACCCCTTGCGCTTAAAACGATCTCACTCATAACGCAGGGCCTCCGCCGGGTTGACGCGGCTGGCGCGCCAGCTCGGGTACAGCGTGGCCACAAAAGCCAGCACCAGGGAGATCACGGCAATCGGCACGATGTCGCCCTGCTGCGGATCGCTCGGCATGCGGCTGATCAGGTAAATGTCTTTGGGCAAAAAGCTGGCATGAAAAAGCTGTTCCAGCGCCGGCACGATCACGTCAATGTTGAACGCCACGCCCAGGCCCAGCGCCAGCCCGGCGAGCGTGCCGATCACGCCGACCATGGCGCCCTGCACCACAAATATCCCCATGATGCTGGCCGGGCTGGCGCCCAGCGTGCGCAGAATGGCAATGTCGGCACGCTTGTCGGTCACCGTCATCACCAGCGTGCTGACCAGGTTGAAGGCCGCCACCGCCACAATCAGCGTGAGAATGATGAACATCATGCGTTTTTCAAGCTGAACTGCGGCAAACCAGGTGCGGTTCTGCCGTGTCCAGTCACGAATCAACAACTTGTCAGTCAGTGTGGTGGCCAACTCTGCGGCCACTTCCCGGGCCTGGTGCAGATCGCGCAGCTTGACCCGCACGCCGCTCGGGCCTTCAAGCCGGAAGATACGCGCCGCGTCCTCGATGTGCATCAGCACCAGACCCGAGTCGTATTCAAAATGGCCCGAGTCAAAGGTGCCCACCACCGTCATTTGCTTGAGTCGCGGCACCACGCCGGCCGGCGTGACCTGGCCACTGGGTGCCACCAGCGTCACCTTGTCGCCTTGCATCACGCCCAGGCTGCGCGCCAGCTCAAGCCCCAACACCACGCCAAACTCGCCGGGAATCAAGCGATTCAGGCCGGTGTTCTTGAGTTCAAGCGCCAGGTCGGTCACCTCGCCCTCACGGGCCGGGTCAATGCCCCGCACCAGCGTGCCTTTCATGTCCTCGCCCCGGGCCAGCAGGGCCTGGGTGGCGATGAAAGGGGCGGCCCCAATCACGGCCGGGTTGGCGCGCACCTGGGTCAGCGTGCCGGCCACATCGGGCAAGGCCTCGCCGTTGGGGGCAAAAATCTCGATGTGCGAGACCACGCCCAGCATGCGGTCGCGCACCTCTTTCTGAAAGCCGTTCATGACACTCAGCACAATGATCAAGGCCGCCACACCCAGCGCAATGCCGAGCATCGAGACGCCCGAGATGAACGAGATAAACCCGTTGCGCCGGGTGGCACGGCCAGCGCGCGTGTAGCGCCAGCCAAGGATCAGTTCATAGGGGAGTTGCATGCCCGCATTGTGGCATTGCAGCCGACACCAGCTGACGTCGGCGGCAGACTCCCGCATAATCAGCTTCTCATTGTTCAAGAGGACGGCACCATGGGACTTCCTGCACCCAGCAGCGCGTTTAGCGCAGAAGACTATCTGGCTTGGGAAAGCACACAACTCGATCGCCATGAGTATCTCCATGGCGAGGTCTTTGCCATGGCCGGCGCCGAAGACCGGCATGTCACCGTGGCGGGCAATCTGTACATGGCCCTGCGCCAGCACCTCAGCGGCAGCCCGTGCCGCGCCTATATGAGCGACATGCGTCTGCATGTGGCTGCGGCCAACAGCTATTTTTACCCCGACGTGCTGGTCACCTGCAGCGCGCAGGATGCCGCCAGCCCCCTGGTCAAAACCGAGCCCAAGCTGATTGTGGAGGTGCTTTCGCCCAGCACCGCCGCGTATGACCGCGGGCTCAAATTTGGCTACTACCGCAGCCTGGACAGCCTGCAGGAATACGCCCTGGTCGACCTGGACAGCCGCAGCACCGACTGCTACCGCAAAGGCGCCGACGGCCTGTGGGTGCTGCACCCCTTTGCCAAAAATGAGGCGGTGTCGCTGGCCAGCGTGGCCTTGACGCTCAGTGCCGAGCAGTTGTTTGCCGACGTGCTGGAGACCTGATCGCCCCATGCACCTGCTGATTCCTTACGCAGCCAGCCACTCCGAGGGCTGCCAGGCTGCAATGGCCACGCTGCAACTCCCCCATCTGCAAAAACTATTGCGCCGACTGAATCCACAAGCACCGGACGCGGGCAATGAGCTGAGCTGGTCGCCACCGCACGAACGCGCACTGGCCCGCAGCCTGGGGCTGCCGGTGACCGACGGGCAACTGCCCTGGGCCGCGCTGGAAGCACAAAAACGCCCCGAACTGGCCCGCCTGCCGGGAGCCTGGGCTTTTGTGACGCTGTGCCACTGGCAGGCCACGACGCACGAGGTCACCATGCGCCAGCTGCCCATGCGCGACCTGAGCGCCGCCGAGTCGGACGGTTTGTTGACCGCCATGCAGCCCTTCTTTGCGCAGGACGACATCAGGCTCTACCCGGATGAACCCGGGCGCTGGCTGGCGCACGGCACGGTCTTTGACGGCCTGCCCAGTGCCTCGCCCGACCGGGTGCTGGGCAGAAATTTGTCACCCTGGATGCCCACGGCGGCCCAGGCCAGCGGGCTGATCCGGCTGGTGAGCGAAATGCAGATGCTGCTCTACACCCACCCGATCAATGACGCCCGTGATCAACGCGGCGCGGTACCGGTCAACGCCATCTGGCTCAGCGGCACCGGCGCTTTGCCTGACCGCCGTCCTGGCCCAGCGTCTGCCCATCCTGTCATGGTGCCGACCTTGCGCGAGGCTGCACTGCAGGACGACTGGGCCGGCTGGGCCGGCGCCTGGCAGCAACTCGACACCACACACATCAAACAGTTGCTGGATGCCCAGAGCCGTGGTGAGCCCGTCCAGTTGACCCTGTGCGGTGAGCGCGACGCCCGGACCTGGGTCTCTCGGACGCCCACCCTGAAGCAAAAAATCGGGCAACTTTTCAGCGCCCCCCCCGTCCGGGGCACACTCGAGAAATTATGAAAATCATGGTCAGAGAGGCCCCGCCCCGCAGCGTCTGGGCGCTGGAGCAAGCCGGCGTTCACCCGCTGCTGGCGCAACTTTATGCCGCGCGCGGCGTGCAAAACCCGCAGGAACTCGACGACGCACTGGCCCGACTGCTGCCACCCACGAGCATGAAAGGCGCGCTTGAGGCCGCCGAGCTGCTGGCCGACGCCATTCGCGATGACAAAAAACTCTGCATCGTGGCCGATTACGACTGTGACGGCGCCACCGCCTGCGCCGTCGGCCTGCGCGGCCTGCGCCTGCTCGGCGCCCGGCATGTGGACTACATCGTGCCCGACCGGGTGCAGGACGGTTATGGCCTGACCGCGCCCATTTCCGAGCGTGTCAAGGCCCGTGGCGCCGACGTGCTGATCACGGTCGACAACGGCATTGCCAGCTTCGACGGCGTGGCCCGGGCCCGCGCACTGGGCCTGCAGGTGCTGGTGACCGACCACCATTTGCCGGCCCTGCGTGACGGCCGGATCGAACTGCCCGACGCCAACGTGATCGTCAACCCGAACCAGCCCGGCTGCGCCTTCGGGAGCAAGTCCATCGCCGGCGTCGGTGTGATGTTTTATGTGCTGCTGGCGCTGCGCGCCGAGCTGCGTGCCAGAGGTCATTTTTCCGATCGGGCTGAGGTGGCATCAAGACCAGCGGAGCCCAGATTGGACACCCTGCTGCCGCTGGTGGCGCTGGGCACGGTGGCCGACGTGGTCCGGCTCGACACCAACAACCGCCGTCTGGTGGCACAAGGCCTCAAACGGGTGCGCGCCCAGGCGCTGCCAGCCGGGTTGGCGGCCCTGTTTGTAGCCGCCTCGCGTGAGGCCAGCCGCGCCACCACCTTTGACTTTGGCTTTGCGCTGGGGCCGCGCATCAACGCCGCCGGACGCCTGTCGGACATGACGCTGGGCATTGAATGCCTGCTCACCGACGACGCCGGGCGCGCTTTGGAACTGGCCAAGGCACTCGACGCCATCAACCGCGAGCGCCGCGAGATCGAGGGCAGCATGCGCGAGCAGGCACTGGCCGTGGCCGAGTCGCTGTTTGAAGACGCAGCAGAAGCCCCGCCGGCCATTTGCGTTTTTGATGCCGACTTTCATGAAGGCGTGGTCGGCATCGTGGCGGCGCGCATCAAGGACAAGTTCCACCGCCCGAGCTTTGTCTTTGCCAGCAGCGGCGCCAGCGGCCACGGTCATGAACTCAAGGGCTCGGGCCGCTCGATTCCCGGCTTTCACCTGCGCGACGCGCTCGACCTGGTGGCCAAGCGCCACCCCGGCGTGCTGCTGCGTTTTGGCGGCCACGCCATGGCGGCGGGTTGCACGCTCAACGTTGACCAGTTGGGCCGGTTTGAGCAGGGCTTGAGCGAGGTCGCCCAGGAATGGCTCGATGCCGCCACCCTGACGCGCCGCCTTGAGACCGACGGCGCGCTCAAGCCCGAATACCGCCGCCCCGATCTGGTGGACACGCTGCACCATGAGGTCTGGGGCCAGGGTTTTGCCGCCCCCACCTTCAGCGAAGAGCTGGAAGTGGTGTCGCAGCGCCTGGTGGCTGACAAGCACCTGTCGCTCAAGCTCAAGCACCGCGGCGAACCGGTCGATGGCATCTGGTTTGGTCACACCGAGCCCTTGCCCGGCCGCGTCAAGCTGGCGTTCCGGCTCGACGTCGATAGTTGGCGCGGTGAACGCCGCGTGCGTTTTCTGGTCGAGGCGGCCGAGCTCTGAGCTTGCGCGGGGCTAGCCCATCAGGTCGGTATCGCGCCGGGGCGCCCGGTCCATGTGGAACAGAAAAAACACCACCGCCAGGGTGGCGCCCAGCAACCAGAGCGGCCCGAACAACCAAAACAGCAGCGGCACCGTGAAGTAGTAAGAACGCATGCCGATGCGGTAATAAATGCCGGCCCGGTTGAGCTGCACCTCGACTTGCCTGATCTGGACCGCTTCACTGGCCTTGTCCAGCGGCACATTGATCAGGTAACCGACGTGGTGAAAAATCCGCACCGACATGGAAAACGAAAAGAACGCAAACAACAGGTCAAACAACATCATCAGAAGTTTGAACAACCACATCTCCGCACCCGATTGCCCCAGGAAATTGAGCGCATGCCAGGTTCCGGAGAGCTTGTCGCCCTGCGCACTGAGGGTCAGCACCCCAATGATCAACAACACGGCCGTCGAGGCCATGAAGCTGGCCGACATGGTGGAGTTGCGCAAAGTTTGCACCGCCAGAATGTCGCGCCGCTCACGCATCACACTCGCCACCCAGGCCGCACGCGCGGCCAGCATGACGTCCTGCGCGCTGGAAGCCGGGTCACGCCGGGTGCGCCAGCGCAGGTACTGCTGGTATAGCAGCAACAGGCCGGCCGAGCCCGCAAAGCTCAATAGATCGGTGGCGTGCGTGGTCATGAAGTCATACATCACTCCATTTTGCCAGTCCCAATAGAATCGCCTCATGAACGCCCCCCTGAACGCTGACCTGCATTGCCACTCCGTTGTCTCCGATGGCACCCTCTCTCCCGAGGAACTGGCCCAGCGTGCCAAAGCCCACGGCGTCACACTGTGGTCGCTGACCGACCACGACGAAATCGGCGGCCAGGCACGGGCCGCGGCGGCCGCGGCAGCCTGTGGCCTGGATTACCTGACCGGGGTTGAAATCTCGGTGACTTTTTTGCAGCAGACGGTGCACATCGTCGGCCTGGGCTTTGATGCCAGCGATGCTTCGCTGGCTGAGGGGCTGCAGCAAACCCGGGGCGGGCGCGCGCAACGGGCCATGGAGATGGCCGCTGATCTGGCACGCGTTGGCATCCCTGGTACTTTTGAGGGCGCCCTGACCTACGCCGGCAACCCCAACCTGATCTCGCGCACCCATTTCGCCCGCTTTTTGGTGGAAACCGGGGTCTGCAAGGACACCTACGAGGTGTTTCGCAAATACCTCACCGAAGGCAAGCCCGGCTTTGTCGAGCACCGCTGGGCCGGCCTGAAAGACGCCGTGCGCTGGATCACCCAGGCGGGCGGCATGGCGGTGATTGCGCACCCCGCACGCTACAAATTCAGCGCCAATGAGGAGCTGGCGCTGTTCACCGAATTCAAGGGCCATGGCGGTCAGGGGGTGGAAGTCGTCACGGGCAGCCATTCAATTGCAGAGAGTGCCAACTACGCGGCGATGGCACTTGAATTTGCTCTGGCGGCCTCGCGCGGCAGCGACTTTCACAGCCCTGGCGAGAGCCGTACCGAGCTCGGCGCCCTGCCCGACCTGCCAGCCCAGCTGACACCGGTATGGCAACTGCTGGCCGAGCGCATTCAATACACCCCCGCCCCCGCACGGGTCTGATCCCATGTCGTTCTGGAAAAGCCGGCAGGCCGGTGGTATTTTTCTGATCATTCTGGCGGCGCTCGCCTTTGCCACCCTTGACACGATCACCAAGCACGCCATACAACTGGTGCCGCTGCTGATGCTGCTGTGGTTTCGCTATGCCTTTCAGGCCGTGGTGACCTTTGTGCTGCGTTTCCCGGTGCAGCAAACCCGGCTTTTTGCCACGCCGAATCCACGCTTTCAGCTGCTGCGCGGGGTGCTGCTGCTCATCACCACGGCCTGTGCATTTTTTGGCTTGCAATTCCTGCCGGTCGGCGAATTCACCGCCATGGCCATGCTCTCGCCCATGGTGGCCAGCGCCATGGCCGCCTGGACCCTCAAAGCCCATGTGTCACCGCGCCGCTGGGCCATGATGAGCCTGGGCTTGCTGGGCGTGTTGCTGGTGGTGCGCCCGGGGGGCCAGGTGTTTGGCTGGGCGCTGTTGTTCCCGGTGGTGCTGGTGACCTCGTACGCCTGGTTTCAGGTGCTGACCAGCCGACTCAGTGGCGATGAAAACCCCTACACCACGCACTTCTACACGGGCCTGGTCGGTGCCGTGGTCATGACGCCCATCATGCTGTTCAGTTGGAAGACGAGCGCCTTGCTGAGCTATTGGTACTGGTTTGTGCTGGTCGGTATCTTCGGCACCTTCGGCCACCTGATGCTGATCCGCGCCTTCAACCGCGCCAACGCCGTGGTGCTCACGCCCTATCTCTACACCCAGATTGCCTTTGCCACGGTGCTGGGCTGGCTGGTGTTTCGCCATGCGCCCGATGGCCTGGCCTGGGCCGGCATTGCCGTGATTGCGGCCAGCGGTGTCGGCAACGCCATGCTGTCGGCCCGTGAAGCCGCCGGACTGCGACAATAGCGCCATGCCGCAAATTTTCGAAATTCATCCCGACAACCCGCAGCCGCGCCTGCTGAAACAGGCCACCGCCCTGCTCGACAAGGGCGAGGTGCTGGCCGTGCCCACCGACTCCAGCTATGCGCTGGTGTGCCACCTGGACGACAAGGCCGCCGCCGACAAGCTGCGCCGCATCCGCGGAGTGGACGACAAACACCACCTCACGCTGCTGTGCCGCGACTTGTCGGAGCTGTCCACCTACGCCAAGGTGGACAACCAGCAGTACCGGCTGATCAAGGCGGCCACGCCGGGTGCCTACACCTTCATCCTGGAGGCCACCAAGGAAGTGCCGCGCCGCCTGAGCCACCCGTCGCGCAAGACCATTGGCCTGCGCGTGCCCGACCACAAGGTGCTGCAGGCCTTGCTGGCGCTCTACAGCACACCCTTGCTGGCCACCACCCTGATAGCACCGGGAGAAACCGAACCCATGAACGATGCCGACGAGATTCGCGCCCACTACAAAGGCCGCATTGCCGCCATCATCGATGCCGGCGCTTGTCCGCGCGAGCCCACCACGGTCGTCGATTTGACTGGTGGCGACCCGGTCATCATTCGCGAAGGCCGCGGACCCCTGGCTGCCCTGGGCCTCTGAGCCTGCTTGCCCTGAGACCATCACGCCATGAACTTTGCCCACCTGATTCAAACCGTCAGCCTCTACGCCATTCCGGTGTTGCTGGCCATCACCCTGCACGAAGCCGCGCACGGGTACGCCGCCAAACACTTCGGCGACAACACCGCCTACCAGCTGGGGCGCGTCACGCTCAACCCGCTGCCGCACATCGACCCGGTGGGCACCATCCTGATGCCGCTGATGCTGTACTTCGCCACCTCGGGTGCTTTTTTGTTTGGTTACGCCAAGCCCGTGCCGGTGCGCTTTGGCAACCTGCGCAACCCCAAGCGCGACATGATCTGGGTCGCGCTGGCCGGACCGGGCTCCAACTTTTTTCAGGCGCTCGTGTGGGGCGCCTTGCTGTACCTGTTCAAGGGCATGAACATTGCCGAGCCTTTTCTGATTGAAATGGCGCAAGGCGGCGTGCTGGTGAATGTGGTGATGGCGGTGTTCAACCTGTTTCCGCTGCCGCCGCTCGATGGCGGCCGCATCCTGGTGGGGCTGCTGCCGTATCGCCAGGCCATGCTGGTGTCGCGCGTGGAGCCCTGGGGCTTTTTCATTGTGATGGCGCTGGTGCTGGCCGGGGTGGTCAGCAACCTCTGGCTGCGCCCGTTGATGGGCCTGAGCTACCAGCTCATCAACCTGCTGCTCACCCCGCTGGCCTGGTTGGTGGGTTGAACCCGTTTTTTTGACCGTTTTTCCTGACGATTTCCATGCGCATCGAACGTTTTCTCACCGGCATCACCACCTCGGGCACGCCCCATCTGGGCAACTACGTGGGCTCCATCCGCCCGTCCGTGGGCCACAGTTTGCGCCCCGGTGTCGAGAGCTTTTACTTTCTGGCCGACTACCACGCCCTGATCAAGGTGCATGACCCGGCGCGCATCCAGCGCTCCACCCTGGAAATTGCCGCCAGCTGGCTGGCCTGCGGCCTGAATCCGGACCGTGTGGTGTTTTACCGCCAGTCCGACATCCCGGAAATCCCCGAGCTCACCTGGTTTCTGAGCTGCGTGCTGGGCAAGGGCGTGCTCAACCGCGCGCACGCCTACAAAGCGGCGGTCGACAAAAACACGGTAGCGGGCAACGACCCGGATTCCGATGTCAATGTGGGCCTGTTCATGTACCCGGTGCTGATGGGTGCCGACATTTTGATGTTCAACGCCCACCAGGTACCGGTGGGGCGCGACCAGGTGCAGCACATCGAAATGGCGCGCGACATGGCGCACAGCTTCAACCACCGCTACGGCGAACATTTTGTGGCGCCCGAGGCCGCCATTGAAGACCATGTCGCCACCCTGCCCGGCCTCGACGGCCGCAAGATGAGCAAAAGCTACGACAACACCATCCCGCTGTTTGCGCCACGCGAGCAGCTCAAAAAACTCATCGGCAGCATCGTCACCGACTCCAGTGCGCCCGGCGAACCCAAGGCCGTGGACGGCTCGACCCTGTTCCAGATCTACCAGGCCTTTGCCAGCGCCTCCGAGACCGAAGCCCTGCGCCAGGCCTATGCCGCCGGTATATCCTGGGCCGATGCCAAGCACCTCGTTTGTGAGCGCATCGACCAGGAAATGGCGCCCATGCGCGCCGCCTACCAGGACCTGATCGACAACCCGGCCAAGATGGAGGCCATCCTGCAAGCCGGCGCCGCCAAGGCCCGCGCCATCGCCACGCCGTTCATGGGCCAACTGCGCCATGCCGTCGGTCTGCGCCCCTTGCAAAGCCATGCCAGCGCGAGCGCCAAGACGGTGAAGCTGGCGCTGCCCGTGTTCAAGCAATACCGCGAGCCCGACGGCCGGTTTTACTTCAAACTGCTAAGCGGCGACGGCAAGCTGCTGCTGCAAAGCGGTTCCTTTGCGTCGCCCAAAGTGGCCGGGCAAACCATTGCCGCGCTGCAGGCAGAGGGCGTTACCGCCTTAAACAGCAGCCCGGTAACGCTGGAAAAAGGCCCGGAGGTCACGGAATCTGACATTGCGGCCGCTTTGCAAGCCCTGCAAATGGCCAAAGAGGCCAAACCGGTCTAGCCGGCACGGTACAATTCGGCGCTTCGCGGAGAGATGGCAGAGTGGCCGAATGTACCTGACTCGAAATCAGGCGTACCGCAAGGTACCGTGGGTTCGAATCCCACTCTCTCCGCCAATACACACAAGGAAAGCCCACTATCAAAACGGTAGTGGGCTTTTTCTTTGGGTTAGCGATCGATGCCTTCAGCGCTTTGGCAAGCTTTCATTCATACTTGCATTTTTAATTAAAGATTGCTTTAATAATATCTACTTTTATTAAAGGTTTCTTTCACACCATGCGCAGTACAGGCACCTACACCATCTCCACCACGCTGGGCGAATCCGTCCAGGCGTTTGTGCCGCACCCGTTGCCACCCGCCCAACCGGCCTTGGCGCCCGCCTGCTTCGTGGAGGCAAACCGCGTGGCCGAATTGGCGCTGGCACGCCTGTCGGGGGTGTCCGGGCTAGTGCCTTCGGTGGACTGGCTGCTCTACAGTGCCATTCGCAAAGAGGCCTTGCTGACCTCGCAGATCGAAGGCACCCAGGCCACACTGGCCGACCTGTTTGATGAGGAAGCCGGCTTCACGGTGAGCAATACAGACGATGTCGAAGAGGTCACCAACTACCTGCGCGCCTTCCGGCTGGTGCAGGACAACATGCGCGACCCGGGCGGCCTACCGCTGAGCGTGCGCCTGCTAAGCGACGCCCACCGCTTGTTGCTCGATGGCGCACGGGGTTCCAGCAAACAGCCGGGTGAGTTGCGTCGCTCGCAAAACTGGACTGGCGGCACCCGGCCCGGCAATGCGGTGTTTGTGCCGCCGCCGCCCGAGCGGGTGCCTGCTTTGCTGGCCGACCTGGAGCGGTTTATTCACGATGCCTCGCAAACCCTGCCGCCACTGGTGAAGACAGCGCTGGTGCACCTGCAATTTGAAACCATTCACCCGTTTCTGGATGGTAATGGCCGTATTGGCCGCCTGCTGATTGCCGCACTGCTGGAGCATTGGTGCCTATTGCCCGAGCCCTTGATGTACCTCAGCGGCTACCTGAAGCAACACCAGGCCGAGTACTACCGCCGTCTCGCAGGCGTGCGCACCGATGGGGACTGGGAAGGCTGGGTCGCATTTTTTCTGGAAGGCGTGGCCAATGCGGCGTTGGATGCCGAGCGCAACATTGTGACCATTGCCAGCCTGTTGGCAACAGACCGCCGTCGCCTACTGGCGTCCCCAAAAGCCGGTCCAGCAAGCTATCGCTTGTTCGAGTTGCTGCCCACGATGCCGCGTTTCACGATCGAGCAGGTGCGCCAGAAACTGGGCACCAGTTTCCCCACCGCCACCGCAGCGGTGAAGGTGTTGGAGGACTTAGGGCTGGTGGCCGAGCTGACCGGACAGAAGAAAAACCGCAGCTACAGTTACCAACCCTACATCGCGCTGTTGACAGCTTAGGGCTCGTAAAGTAATAAGTTGTGCATTTTGACGGCCGGATTTGGGATGCAGTGCGAGGCGCAAAGCGCCCAAAGATGGCCAGGCAAAAGTACAAGTTATTGCTTTGCGAGCCCTTAAGTCCAAGGTGGCGGCGCTGCCAGGGACCGCAGCCCCCGCCACTGCCACCGAGACTCGCTATGGTCCAACCATAAGCAAAACAACCAAGCTCAAGGGCATCCTGGACAAACGCTACGCCCGCGCCCAGTTGCCCGACGGCAAGCTCGGCGAACTGGTTGATTTGATCTCGACCATCGGCTTTGGCGACAAGCCCAGCATCTGGCGCCTGGCCGCCATGAACCTGGCGATTCGCGGCATCGACTTCAACCTGGGCAAGGAACCAGCCGACACCTTCACGCGCGACCAGCACCCCGATTTGCGCGCCGACTTCATCCTGACCAACCCGCCGTTCAATATCAGGGACTGGTGGCACGGCAGCCTGACGGTTGACCCGCGCTGGGTCCATGGCGCCCCACCCCAAGGCTACGCCAACTACGCCTGGCTGCAGCACATGCTGCGCCACCTCAAGCCCACCGGGCGCGCCGGCATCGTGCTGGCCAACGGCTCCATGAGCAGCAGTCAAAACAACGAGGGCGTGATCCGCGTCGCCATGGTGGAGGCCGATGTGGTCGAGCTGATGGTGGCGCTGCCCGGTCAGTTGTTCTTCAACACCCAAATCCCCGCCTGCCTGTGGTTTCTGGTCAAGCAAAAGACCCACCGCAAGGGCGAGGTGCTGTTCATCGACGCCCGCAAACAAGCCAGCATGATCAGCCGGGTGCCGTCCGAGCTGACCGACGAGGTGATCGAGCGCATTGCGGACACGGTGGCCGCATGGCGTCGTGAAGCGGATGCGGGTGAATACCAGGACATTCCCGGCTTCTGCCGCAGCGTCACCCTGGCCGAAATCACCCAGCACGGCCATGTGCTCACGCCCGGCCGTTACGTCGGCGCCGAAGAGGTCGAAGTCAAGGACGAAGACTTCGCCACCAAGATGCAGCAGCTCACCGAAAAGCTGGGAGAACAGATGGCCGGGGGCGCGAAGCTGGACCAGTTGATACGGCAGAAGCTGAGGGGGCTGGGGTATGAGTTCTGACTGTGACTTTCTCAAAAGTCCATTGGCTGTTGCACAATTCAAGCCAAACATCAAAAGGTTTAGCCATGTACCAAGCGATTGAAGCCATTTCTACGGCGGGTGTCATCCGACCGTTGGAGCCGATTTTGTTCGACGAAAACGAACATCTGGTCATTCTTCGGCTTTCCAAAACCTATGTTGGCACGGCGGTCGCCCGCACGCCGTCCGCCGACTGGAAACGCTGGGCTGGCGTGCTCAAAGACTCCCCCAATTTGAACGATGACCCGGTGGCCATTCAGCAAGCGATGCGTCATGAGTGGGATTGAGTTTTTGCTGGACACCAACATGGTGATTGGCCTGCTCAAAGGCCACGCCGCGGCAATAACGTTGGCCGAGCAAAGCGGTTTTACTTTGGACAAGTCCGCAGTAAGCCAGATCACCCGCATGGAACTGCTGGGCTACCCCAACTCACCGATGAAGAAGACCGGACAATTCGCGAATTTTTGGCGACCTGCCAAATACGTATGCTTGATGAACAGGTAGAGGCACGGGCCATTCAGTTGCGGCGCAGTGGCGCATTCAAACTGCCTGATGCCATTGTTGCGGCAACTGCCATCACGGGTTCGTTGCGCCTTTTGACATTGGACCAGGGGATGCTGCGCGGCTTGCAGAAACTTGGGGCATGAGCGCCTGCATCACATAAGTACAAGTACCCGCCCGACCTGCAGGATGCCGCAGTCGACCTGGTGCTGCAGCAGGCGCAAGTGATGGGCGAGCGCTGGGCGATCTGATCTTTATGGATGAAAGAGCGTCGTCATGGCGAGTCGCGCCGCGACGTGCCAGTCCATGCAGTCCGGGGTCATGGATTGCTTCACCACAACCTGCCCTGAGCTTAGCCTGCCCTGAGCTTGACGAAGGGTCGAAGGGTTCGCAATGACGATATTTTTTCACGTTAACATGACGCCCGACATGTCTCAATCACCCCATTCCCAATACGAAAATCTGCTGCGCCATGTGGACATCCACGGTGTCTTCAAGGCCGACCGCACCGGCACCGGCACCAAAAGTGTTTTTGGATACCAGATGCGTTTTGACCTGGCCCAGGGCTTTCCGCTGGTCACCACCAAGAAGGTGTTCCTGCGCGCCATCATCGTCGAGCTGCTCTGGTTTTTGCGCGGCGACAGCAACGTCAAATGGCTGCAGGACAATGGCTGCACGATTTGGGACGAGTGGGCCCACCCCGACACCGGTGACCTGGGGCCGGTCTATGGCGTGCAATGGCGCAGTTGGCCGACGCCAGGCGGCGGCCACATCGACCAGATCAGCCAGGTCATGGACACCCTCAAAA
>Ga0172381_10003892_pt1 | contig 15628 bp, 27 predicted proteins | sample Leawel6488metaG_FD_119754 | JGI IMG/M metagenome (GOLD analysis project Ga0172381, IMG submission 119754) | Leachate microbial communities from a municipal landfill in Southern Ontario, Canada - Leachate well 64-88 metaG | ecosystem: Engineered > Solid waste > Landfill > Unclassified | place...
AAGAAAGTGTAATAGTTGGGGCCGTGATTGCGTGGAGTGTATGTGTAATTATAGGGGGTATTTTTTGGATGATTGGTATCATACAATGGTAGTTAATTGGATAGGTTGTAAGTCTGATAAAAAAGGCTATTGAGTAATATAAATATGATACTTACTGATACTGAAATTAAAATATTAGCTGAGAAGTTTGGTGAAAATTATGTGGTATGTCATGATATTTATTGGTCATTGGAGAGTGGGGATCATAGTCGTGCATATTCATCATTTGAAGTTGTTATCCGTGAAGGTATAAATAATATAGAGGCTAAAAATGTTAGTAGTTAATTTATATGGGGCACCTGGAGCAGGTAAAAGTGCAATCACGTCGGGTCTATTTGAGAAGATGAAAATTGCTGGAATTAATTGTGAGATATCATTAGAGTATGCAAAACGTTTAGTGCGTCATGGTCGTAAGTTAGAATTACTTAATCAAAGTTATGTAACTAATAAGCAATACCATAAGCTGTTTATGTTGAAAGGTCAAGTTGATGTAGTAATTACTGATGCACCGCTTCCTATGGGACTTGTATATGCTCCTGATGATTATCCTCAGTGGTATACTGATATGGTTTGGGATTTTCATCGACAGAACCGTAATGTTAATTTTTACATTAATCGTGTCGGTAAATATGAGATAGAGGGTCGTCAACAGAATGAGGAAGAGTCTGATTTAGTTGGTTACCAAATTAAAAAAATGTTATCTGATAATGATTTACGTTGGACTAATTTTGATGCGAATGATTGTTTAACTACAAAAACAAATGATCTAACATCTCGTAAGATTTTAGATCATATTATAGGTGCTGGTTACCTTGATGGAATACTATAATAGATATGATGGTTTAATATGAAAATATGTAAATGTGCTTGTCATCAAACTCGATATATGTTTATGCAGTGTTATTCTGGGTGTTGTATGTATCCTAATTCATTATATTTAAATGATGATGGTAGTATTATTCCAGAATGTATACCTGTATTAATATCTCGTTCAATTGATGATTGGTATCGAGATCGTAGGGAACGAGGGATTGAATATTATCCAACTAAACTTGAATTTAAAAAAATTTCAACTAAGAAAAAAAGGTGATAGTTGCCTGAACTGCGTTTCTAATTTCTTGTTTTTCATCTTCGTCTGAGCTTGCATCAATAAGTCGATCAATGTTATGTATAAATTGATCTTCACCCAATAATACATATAGACCTCGAAATAAAGTATCTCGACTGTATGTTCCATTTTCATCTGGTAATGGATATACTCCTGTTACTGAGATGTCTGTAAAGTTTTTATTTTTTAACCATATGCGTTTAATGCGAGACTCTGATGTCAACTCTCTATCACTAACAAATTGTTTTAAGGTGGTATCACCTTTACAATAAGATTCAAATATTGTATGTGGCATTATTTTCATAGCGTATGTGAAAATTTCATTTGTTTTGAAGCGGTCACTTTTCAGATATTCATTGTTATCTTTTCTAGGATGAAACATATGCATTACTAGAGATTCAAATGGCATTTCAGTTATACTTGTAGCTCTATTTGTTTTGATTACTATTGCGTCATCTTCACCACCCCATCCGATATACTCTTCATCAAATCCACCAACTAGATCATAATTTGATTTTGTCATTGCCATAAAAAATCCAGTATAACACATTGGAAATTTCTGGTATGATTTATCAATGACTTTAGGTATCTTCCTATGTTTAATCCATAGTCGAGTTTCACCTTCATTTAACATCTTCACTTTATTATAAGGGAATATCATATTAAAATCATTGTCTAACTTACTCAAGTATTTAATAGCTTCTTTAGAAATAATTGCGTCGTTATCAACAACACAGAATGCTTCTTTATCACATTCAGCTACACCACGATTAAGTAGTTTTGATTTCCAGAAGTATTCAGTATTATATTTTTCTTTGATGTGAACGATACGAGGGTCAATAATATCGAGTTTAGTTTCAGTTCCCTGTTCTACAATTATAATGTTTGTATCTACCGGAATTAAGTCTAAGTAATATTTAAGAATTTCATTGAGGTTGCGTTCTCTGTATTTATTCTCATTGTGATGTGTGATTATAAAATCAAATTTCATATTACTATTCATCACTAAATGTTGATGAGTCGGCCTTTACCATAATACGTACTATACTACCACTACGTGTAATTTCATTAATATTACTCCAGCTGCCATCGGGGTAGCATAATTCACACATATCATCATCATTGAATTCTTCTAGTTTATGTTTTAATTCACTTACTAACATTATAACCTCTAGTGTATTTATATTATGTAATATACATATAAAGATGAAATAAAGTTAACGTTTTATAAATAATTATGTATATTTAATTATAGATCCGAAAGTCTTGCAGGATTCAAATGGCAAGCTCTTAGTACAGAGGAATTGTACGAACGTAACATGTAGTCAATTATGACACTAAATTAAAGGAGTATCTAATGGATACCATTATATCTGCTCGTATAGAGCAAGCGTCCAAAATCACTGGACTTTCTTCTGATTCAATCAGAGAACTATTCGTATCATCTGAATCAATTGATGATAATAATCTAATTAAATCTGTTTTAGCGGTTTCTACTGTTGATGATATTATCGAAGCATTTACTTTGGCAACTAAACACACACGTCCTGGGATCGGTGACACAGTATCACTTCCAATGGGAAAAATGAAAGCTGCCGCAGTTACATTAACTGGTGGTGAGTGTAAATCAGAACCTGTTCAATCAGAATTACCTACAACATCTGTAATTGAACAGTTATTGCAATCTAATAAGCCAATCCAACAATGGTCGGATGCTGAGGTGCTTAAAGGATATCTTGAAGATGATAGAGAAGAGCTTGAATTCGAGCTTAACAAACGTTCAAAGGGTAGACGTTTTATTGTATTGACTAATCTTAAATCGGAAGAAATTGATATTGAAGCAACTCTTCTTATGTTGAAACGTTCACGTAAAGAAGAAATCCCAGCCTATTATAAAGTAGCTGGAAGTGACCGTCCAATTTTCGTGTATCGAATTGAAGAGTACCACCAAACTAACCGTGTTCGTTCTGAGAGTCCTCTTAAACACGGTATTGCTTTATTTGATGATTACTGTCCTGTGTCAAATGTTAATTTCACTGGAGTTGATCTTATATCAAGACAATTCATTAGATTAATAGTTGATCTTGTTGGGATATATAAACCCGAAGTAAAACAAGTGGTTGAGATTGCTCGTGATGGTGGAATCGAAGGACTAGCTACACAATATCCTGAAGTATATGGTGAGTTTATTAAACAATCTAACTTAGGTACTCTTCCAACATTAAAGCTGGTTGAGAGTGTAACATCATCTAATTTAACTAAATCGGATCCATTCAACGCACGTTCTAGTAAAAGAACGTTTTAAGGAATATTATTATGAATTACTCAATGAAATTAAATGGTTATACAGCCAAGATTATGGAAGCTGAACGCCTTGTAGGTGATCATTCATTTGATTTACCTCCAGGTACACCACTTCCAGTATATAAAGTAAGTGATTTTATGAAAAAACCTGATCATTGGATGGATGATGATGGATGTTTTGTCGTACCTGTAAATCCAGATAAAGGATTATGGTTTGATTGGACTGATAATGATGCACGTAATGTTTGTGTTCTTCCATCAGTGAAAGGATGTAATCCAATTACAGGTCAACAACTTGATGATATGGCATTGGAATCTTATGAGAAAAAATGTCCTGTGCATGGAACTGAATTTGGTGAAAATCTTTTTTGTGAAAAATGTGGATACTCATGGGCACCTCAGAATTATGTAACTGGAGCGTCTACGCTATGGTTGGACGGATTCCGAGATAAAGATGGAACTGTACGTCAATTCTTTTTTACTGAGGACATGAAACGTGATGTGGCTTCTGCTATGTTAGGGAAGGAAAATACCGTGCCTGCGTTTGGTTTTGCTTTTTATAAAGCTAAAGAAAAACGTATGTCAGTTATTTATAATTCAGATACTGGTACATTTGAACCTCTTATAAAGTCAAATACTAATAAAGATATATATTATGATAACTATATGTTTAATATGATAGATTGTTCATTGAGTATATCTAAAAGTGCTAATTCAAATTCATTAATACAAGAGTGGAAACCTGTATATGATGGGGGTGGGTCTGATGATTCTAGGTGTAGAGGTATTACAAATATAGCGAATGTTAGATCTGACTGTTTATCGGTTGATAATTCATTTGCTGATAGTGGACCTGATATAGATACAATTGCATTTACAGGAATTGATGAAAATATTGAAGAAAAAGAAGTAGCTGTAGGTGCAGGTGCTCAGATCAAACAAGACATTAAAAAAGATGAGTATGGTATTGATACATGGTCTGATTTACCTGACGCTGTAATGCGTATTTACTTTGTGTTTGAAGATGAATTCAAACAATGGGAAGCACATGGTATGAAAAATAATCACAGTATGTTAAATGGAATGCCAGTAGGCTAAAGGGAAAATATTATGAAAAACGACTTAACTGAAATTGTATGTGTTGTTGACCAATCTACTTCTATGCGTGGATTGACTGATGAAGTAATCGATGGTATTAATACGTTTGTAAAAGAACAACAAAAATTAGATGGTGACGCAAATTTCACTTTGATTTTATTTGATTCTTATACAAGTATTGTACATAATGGTATTAATTTGAATGATGTACCAAAATTAGACCGAGATACATATCGTCCAAATGGTATGACTGCTATGAATGATGGAATTGCATTAGGGATTAATACAATCGGTGCTAAACTTAATGCATTAGATGAATCTGAACGAGCTGGTAAAGTTATATTTGCTATCATGACTGATGGACAGGAAAATGCTTCTAATAAATTCAATTCTGAAAATATTAAAGATATGATCAATCATCAAACTGATAAGTATGGATGGGAATTTATTTTTATGGCTGCTAATATTGATTTGAATACTGCTGCTGATGCAATTGGAATTCGAAGTAAAAATCGATATTCGTTTGATGCAAATGCTCGTGGTGTTAATATGGCATATGCGACTATGGCTAAATCAACAACACAATATAGATCAAGTTAATTTATAAAAAAGATTTAATTTACAAAGGGACTTAATTGTCCCTTTTTTATTACCCAAATTAATATAATTTTGCTATGTTTATATTTATTATAACAAAGGATATATTATGAAAGAAAAATTAATGACTGATATTAGAGAAGCTGTTGCTGCTAACCTTACTGGAATGGTAGGTGATGAATTATTAAAATTAATAGATGAGCATAAATTATTTCAACAATCAAATAATGATTTACAAGATCAACTTGATGAGTTAATTAGAACATCTAATAATAATTGGGATATGGTTGAAGAGCTTAAATCAAAACTTGAAAATGAGGATGAATTTAATGCTAAAGTTGAACAATTTAATGCTGATTATAAAAAGTTCGAGAGTGATAAATTTAAATTTGAAATTGAAAAAGAAAATATTATATTAAAAACCCGATTGAGTGAACGTGAAAAATTTGATGATAGGGTTGATCAATTTTATGCAATTCCATTTAAAAATAGACAATTACGTGAATCTGTAATGATTCCAACTAAAATGCCAGATATATTAACTACGGAGTATCAACCTAGTGGTGCATATAAAAATACATATGGTGATGGTGGTGAAGCGTTATCAGCTGCATATAATACAAAAGAAGAAGAGTAATATCAATTAAATATAGGATTATATATGTTTTACCAATTAAAATGGTATACTGCTGATAAAAATGGATCGTGTATTGTATCAACAAGGGATGAGTTGTTATTTCTAATTAATATGATGATTAAATCTGAAATTCCATTTACGGTATATAATGAGGGTCATGATGTAACTCCACATGAGTTGGGGTTTGGTTCATCCGAATGGTGGATGTGTTCAAATGTTGTGACACCCTCTCATGTATTAAACAAAGCTGGATTAAGTGAGATGTAAATATACATTTAATGTGGTTTTTAGATTGACGTAATACAATATTTTTCTATATTAGATTTCATAACCAACCAAAAGGAATATAATATGAGCCAAACTATCGATTTTTTTGAATACTGTGATCTTATACCTCAGCTAAATGATTGGACTGAAGCCTATGAAACGGGCAATCCATTAGTAAGTGACGTGGTATATGATACTGAGTACAAAAAACTCAAACGATTTGAGCTTGAAAATCCAAGTGAAATTGAACCTGATTCACCAACACAAAAAGTTGGGTCTGGTGCAACTGGCGATAAAGTTACTCATATAATTCCAATGATGTCTATTGCAAATTCAATGAGTCCTGATGAATTACGTAATTGGTCCACTGATAAAGATAATAAGAAATGTGTTGAAAAAACGATTGAATATAAAATTGATGGATTAGCACTTGCTCTTATATATAAAAATGGGTTTCTTGCTGATGCTGTTACTCGTGGTAATGGTGTAGAAGGTGATCGAGTGTATGCAAATGCTCTTCAAATTGCTGATATCCCAAAAACAATTCCAAATGTAAATGATCGTGTAGAAATTCGTGGTGAGTGTGTGTGGTTGAAATCTGATTTTGAAGCATATAATGCGAAACTTGAATCTATGGGTAAAGAGCTTATGAGTAATGCTCGTAATGGTGCCGCTGGTACAATGAAAAGTAAAAACCCAAATGATGTCGCTGAACGTAAACTATCATTCGTAGCTTATAGAATTGTTGATGGTAGTCAGTTTGATAAACACTCGGAAGATTTAGCATGGCTTAAATCGGTTGGTTTCATTACATCGGAATTTTATATATGCCCTAATACTGATAAAGTAATTGCAGGTGCATCATTTATGAAAACGAATCGTCATAAGATGTCATTTCTTATTGATGGATTAGTAATTAAAGTGAACGATAAAACTCAATATAAACGTCTTGGTGGAACTTCAAAAACACCTCACTTTTGTACGGCATTAAAATTTCCTCCTGAAGAAAAGCAAACAAAGTTGTTAAGTATTGAGCATTCATATGGCCGTACTGGTGCGGTTACTCCTGTTGCTATTCTCGAAACAATTGAATTAGCATTAACTAAAGTTAGCCGTGCGTCTCTTCATAACTGGGATTTAGCTGAATATCTTGGTGTTCACGTTGGTTGTAATGTAATCGTTCGTAAAGCGGGTGAGATTATTCCTGAAATTGTGAAGGTAGTTGAGACTGGTCGCAGTAAAGACGATTATGAAAAATGGTTGTACGATAATAGTTCAACTAAACAGCATAAAGGATTTACAATTCATGATAACTCATCTACATTTAGATCAACATTTGAATTAGCATATGGGGTTATTGATTGGTATATTCGTCCATTTACATGTGAACATTGTGGAGCGACTTTACAAAATCACACAAATCGTGGTGGTGATAATCTTACATCATGGATATGTCCAAATTCTGCATGTACTATAAAACAATTTAAACAAATTGTAAAGTTTGTTGGTAAAGAATCATTGAATATTATGGGTGTAGGTGAATCTCTTATTGAAGCAATGCTTTCAAAAGGACTTATCAAAAATGCTGCTGGTTTATTTACTGTAAGCAAAGATGATTTACTTACATTAGATGGGGTAAAAGAACGTTCCGCTGAAAAAGCAATTGATGCGATTAATGAATCTCGTGATGCATATCTTAATAATTTATTGGCCGGATTGGGTATTCCTAATTTAGGTAAAACAAGTTCAGGTCCAATTGCGGATTCATTCCAAACATTGGAAGCCGTTTCTAAGGCCACTGTAGCTCAACTTGAGTCTATTGATGGCATCGGTAACGAACTCGCTGAATCTATTGTTGAGTGGTTTCAAAATGCTGATAATATGACAATGACTCAATTCTTCATTGATAATAGTATTGCAAGTGAAGCAAAACCATCTATAGTTAAGAGTCAGAAGTTGAAAGATTTAGTATTTATTATGACTGGAAAATTTGATGATTTGGGTCGTGGTGAATTTAAAGATCTTGTTGCTGAACATGGTGGTGGATTATCATCCGGAATTACTAAAAAGGTAAATTACGTTCTTATGGGTGATGGTGCAGGTCCGGCTAAATCGAAGAAGATTAATGAACTATTAAGTCAAGGTGTTGATATTAAAGTAATTGGATCGACTGAATTTAGAAAGATGTTAGAGGATTAATAATATGAATTATTATACTGATGATGAAATTAGAGATGAAATTAATACATTAATATCTCAAGTTCATGGTATGATTCCACGAAAAATATTGGGTAAGGATATATCATTAGCTCATAAAGGTATGTATATATTATGTACATACCCGAAGTATAAAACAACTGTTATATGTACAATTGAATTAGGTGATAAATATTCAACTAAATTTATAGGTGTTGGTAAAGGTGATTTACCGATTAAAATGAGACCTGATATGAATGCTTTCGCATTAGAAGCTGAAAAGTTTAATAAAAAAATAGATTATATATATAATAAGCTTGGGGTTAATGTATCACCCAGACTTAATAATGATAATGCTGCGTCTATTATTAAGTTTCAGATATACGAGAATATACATTATACCGTATTATTCGATAAATAAAAAGGAATTAATAATGTTCAAATGGTTACATCGAGTATTAGGAATACCATCATTAAATGATGTGCAGACTATACAAACTGAATTAGATTTAGTTAAAACTGAATTAAATAATGCAAGTATTGAATTAGATACATTGCGTATATCAACTGATAGATTATTTAATTCTAATCATAGTTTAAGTAAAAGAATATTACATTCAGTTCATCAATATAATGAGTTAATGAAATTGGTTGATATTGGGGTTAATGTTGAAAATACTCCAACTAGATATAAGCCAGGTCCAACTAATTGGGCTGTGGTGTGTTTAGGTGGGAAAGTTCAACAATTGAGGTTTTGTATATTAGATGAGCGTAATCCTAGAGAGATGCTTGAGTTTCTCAACTATTATGATAAAGCCAATAGAATTGTTGATGCTGGTCCATTTATACATGAAATGTTACGAAATAATAAAATAGAATATTAATAAGGAAATTAAGTATGGTATATGACGATGAATTCGAATTTGAAGATGAATATAATTCACTTGATGAAGGTGCAACAAATTTGACATTAGAAGAATATGATCATGAACGATGTGTTGATGAGTATGGTTTAAATGATGATGATTTTGGATATTAATTTAATTCACATTAATTATAAATAAAAGTGGTTTTATAAATAAATTAAAGTATCTTAATTATTATCAAGATGATAAAAAGGAAAAATATTATGTTACAAGAAGAAGAAAAGTTTACGTTTTTTTGGAGTGGTCCATTTTCACAATGGCATAAATGTTCGTTTACAGTAAGAGAAATTACATATAACTGTACAGAGCAGTATATGATGGCACAGAAAGCATTGTTATTCAATGATGAATCTACATATAATGAAATCATGGCTGAATCAAATCCACGTGCTCAGAAAAAATTAGGTCGTAAGATTCAAGGATTCTCAAAAGATATATGGGATAAACATCGTTATACAATCGTATTAGTTGGTAATATTGCTAAATTTTCACAAAATGCTGATCTTAATCAAACTTTAATGGATACTGAATTAACTACATTAGTTGAAGCAAGTCCTTTAGATAATATATGGGGTATTGGGTTAGGTGAACAAACTCGTGATGGTGATGCGGTTTTAGAGATTTATGATAGATCTGAATGGAAAGGGCTAAATCTATTAGGGCAAGTGCTTACTCAGGTCAGGGAAGGGTTTAAAGCTGCTGAGTTATTAGATGGTGGAATTGCAGCAATTAAATAATACTAAAGGAGCTTCGGCTCCTTTTTTTTACACAGGATATTATGCATATTATACAGTCACTTAGAGATGATGCAAATTTGTTTGTATTTATTGTGTTTGAAACTAAGGCCATTACTGATTATGGATACCGTATTATCTATCAAGGTGGTAAGTTATATAAAACAATAGATGAGATGAAATCTATATTTATTGAATATTATACTAAATGTATGTGTATATCTGAGCGTGATTCATATGATGAATCTTTAAGTGATGATGATATAATATCTTGGTATGATGTAGATAAAGCATGGGATTCTTTTCGTATGTATGGTACATCTGATATTGAACAATTTACAATCATGTATTCAAGTGTAAATGGAGAAATAAAATGAGTAATAAATTGATTATACATGAAACTTGGACTGGTACACCTATGAAAGTAGAAAAAAAGTACTGCTGGAAAATTGTAATGGAATCAAGTTTATATGATGGTAAATTTATATCCAATCATTTATATGATTCACCGGAAGATGCAACGACTGCATTCTATGAGATTTGTAAAACTGATCCAATTTTTATGTCAATTAAACTTGATGAATAGTTTATATTATAATTGAGGTTAAACATGACTAAACATATTGAAACAAAATCTCCGGCAATGCTTAAAATATATAATGATTTTTATGGTAATATCGATCGACTCAAAAGTGAAATTGAATTATGTAAATCACAATACAAAGAAGTTATGTCAACATTAAAAGATAAAAATGCTACATTTAATGATAGAATGGAGATGCGAAAAATCACAGATTATTGGGTTCGTCGTAGACAAGCATTAGAACGATGTCTTCCGGAGGACATTCATAAAAAAATTATTACATAATATAATTTATTCGTAATTATATATTGTCATTAGTCTTATAAATGTAGTACATTGTATAGTAAGACGTATTCAACTTCGATGTTGAAATGAGATGACAATGACACCGGAAGAATTCATTAAGAATAATCCATTTCCTGAAAATGGAAAAGAAATAAATGACCAATTAGTAAGAGCGATTCAAGATCCAACTCAATCACACCTGAAGCAAAAAAATTTAGAGTTGTTATTAAAAAATAATGCTCGCTTGGTGTATATGGTATACCATCAATATAATTATAATCAAGATTTGGGTTCAATTATGTCTTTTGTATATGAAGGAATTGTAAAAGCAACTGATACATTTAATCCAAAAGTGGGAATGCCATTTTACCACTATGCGGTTCAAACGATTCGAGGTTTATTACAAAATTGGTATAATTATCATAATGATTTGATTCACATTCCTGTGATGAAAAAGAAACATATTACAGAAGTTGATCCTAATGGTAATGTAGTTGAAACTCCTGCACTTAAATATGATTATACTGATATTAATGATTTTACTGAACATCAACATTGTGATGATACATTTGCTGTGGTTCAACCAGATAATGATTCAATCACACATGAACTTGATGCAATAATTAAAGAGTTTGTTAATCATCCGAATACTACAGAAAAAGCATTGGAAGATTTAGAAATGTTTACATTATATAGAAAGTATACATTGAAAGAAATTTCAGAAATAAAACAAATAAATACAGTTAAGATTCGTAAGATGATTGATCGAACTATTGAACGATTGAAACGTTGTAATAATAAAATTAATAATGGCACGTTATACGAGGAGATATAAACATGAGTGAGTCACCACAAAAAATAAATATCAGCGAATTTAGAACTGATGGATATTTACAAGAATTAAATCGTACTTTTTTACATCCGCTTGGATTGGCGTTAGTTGTTGCCATTGATGACAATGGAAATGAACAACTAGATGGTATATTGGATTATAGAGATGATCCAGAAGGTATGATATATGGGCTGAAAGATTCAGATAATACCAGAATTAATAAATTTATTAAAAATAAATTAACTGTAGATTTACAACGTAATAAAATAGCTAAAACTCGTATTACGAAATGTGGATTTGATATTGAACCTATATCATTGAGTGATAGTAATGGCTGATAATAAAAAACCAAAAGAAAAAAAACTTAAATTTTCAACAACTCTTATGTTAGCGGGGCAACCTAGTATTCCTAATGGTGAAATATATACGCATGATATTCTTAGACGATTAGTTGAGCGTGTTTCGGTTAAACCTTATATAATCGTACAAGAAATGAATCAGGTTGAGCGTGAAGCTAAAAAGATTCCACTTGCGGAACCTTGGGATAAAAAAATAATGGCAACTGTACTATCTGCTGAATTGGTTGATGGTAAGTTTATTATACATTGTGAAACTCGACTTAATAGAGATGGTCGCAAGTTAGCTGGAATAATTACAGAGAATGGACTTGATAGTATTGAGTTTTTTCCTGTGGGATATGGTGTTCCTGGTCCAAATGGTGTTCTAGCTCCAAATTATCAATTGAACTATGTTGCGGTTGAACCTAAAAAAATGTAACCGTTCAAATGAAATTAAAAAATAAAAATCATGTAATTATTTACATTTATTGGTAGAAATTTGTAGTTTTAACTCAGCAGTTTGCTACCCATTCTATTTTTAATTTGCTACCTTTATTTTTATAATACTAAGTTAGAATATAGGTAAATAACGAACAGAATATTTTTAGGTGGAATTGCATACATTGATGCAAACATTAATCGAACTGTGAATGTATTAAATTATGCGTTCGGTACAGAATTGGAGATTAGATAATGAATATTACAGAAAAAAAAGAAATACTGAATGAAATTGGATTAAATGAAGAGATTACAATTGTGTTTCCAGATGGATATAATGCTGCCTTAATTGGTTACACAACTACAGGTACAACTCAAACCGTTCCGGTATATGATAAAACTAAATGTATTCATATTCTCATGGAAGATGATGGGTTAAGTGAAGAGGATGCACTTGAGCATTTTTACTATAATACAGTTCGAGCATGTGAATATTTAGGCGATGAGTGTCCTGTATTTGTTGATTTATTTGAATAATTATAGAATTTTTATATTTGGTATGTAGTCAAATGGACGTACTTTTTACGGTGCGTTCATTTTTTTGGTTTACAGGGTATAAATCTTTTCTATATTGTAAGTTGGAATAATCAACATGTATAAACCAGTGGTACATAAAATGCAAATAGTAGATTTACAATTATTAAATATTGTAAATTCCCATATAGGTGGGTCGGCTACTGGTAACGCATAGGAGAACATGAATGACTAAAGACAGTTTTAAACGATACATAGATATATTGCACCAGAAATCAGTACGCAAGAATTTGATCATAGGTGGATCATCATTTTTTATTGGCATACTTGTAGTCGGTGTGATTATATTCTCATTTAACCGTAAGTTGAATGATGTACACCACGATTTCAATGTAAAGCTAGAAACAGCTATGACATTACGTGAGCAACAGGTAAATCGACTACAAGCTGGTATATCTCAAGATAACATCAGACGATGGAATATTATATCGGTTGAAAAATTAATAGTTTATACTCAAAGAAAGAAATCAAAAAAGAACAAGCTTAAACAAGAGCCTCGTAATAAGATTGCAACGTGGATTGTGGATGAGGCAACTCGCCATGATCTTGATATTACACTAGTTGCAGCTGTAATTGCACAAGAAAGTAAGTTTACAATATCTGCTATTAGTGCAATGAAAGCTCATGGTCTGATGCAGGTTATTGATGAAACTGGGCAATGGCTTAGTAAAGAATTAGGAATAGTTTATAATGATAATATTCGATTAGATCCTAAAACAAGTATTAAAATGGGTACATGGTATCTTCGATGGTTATTGAATAAATATGACGGTAATGTGAAACTTGCATTGGGTCATTATAATGGTGGTAGTTATCAGGCTAGAGGTGTGATACTTAAACCTCAATATATCAACCACGCTGAATATAAAAGATCCGCAGTTGACGTTGATATTGAATTTCGTGTAATGCGTGAACGTAGTAAGAATGGCGATGAATTTACACAGGAAGAAATTGCTAGATACAAATTACTGGAAACAATACGATGTGCTCAAGGGTTAACGTTGGAAACTGAAAATTATGTACCTGAAATATTAAACAGACAACTTAAATTTCAATCTATGATGGAAAATGCGTCAACGGTCGAATTAGACGACGACAAATTGGAAGAAAAATTAGATTCAGTGGAAGCAAAAAATGATTAATTTGATTGTTGCAATGACCCCGGATGGTATCATCGGTAAAGATGGTACACTTCCGTGGCATATTCCAGCCGATTTAAAGCACTTTAAAGCCCTTACTACAAATTGTGGTGTCGTTATGGGTCGAAAGACGTTCGACTCTTTAAACATGCCTAATGGGCTTCCTAATCGATATAACATTGTAATAAGTCGTACACCCCATGAAGAAACGCCAATAATGGCTCCAGTTTCATGGGCAACTACATTAATTGATGGAATCAAACGGGCAAAAATGTCATCGCTGTATCAAGATATATTTATTATTGGAGGAGCTACTATATATAAAGAAGCACTAGATAATGATTTGGTTGATTGTATACATGTTTCGTTTGTTAAAGAACGTTATACTGGTGATACAAGTTTCCCAATATTTGATAAGAGTTTATGGGATGATACCGATCCTATTGACATGGGTGATTTCATTTATGTCAAATATAATAAAAAAAAATGATTGACATACGCAATTAACTATCTATATTAAGTATATTGAAAGCAATAATGCATCATTAATTTAACAAAAGGACTACCAACATGAATAAATATTAGGTACAATTGCCACAACCTCCTTAAATAGTTGATTGATAAAGAAAAAATTCAATCTACAGTTTCGAACTAAATTAAGGAGAATTATAATGAATAATACGAAACATACAGAATCAATCGCCCAGTTCAAGAATGATATCAAACTTGTAACTGAATATACTAAACAATTTAATAAATTGTATAAAGAATTCCAATGTACATCAGATAGATCAGATCTTGAATCATATGTACAGCATTGGAAAGACAGTAAAAAAATTCCTACAATCGTTAGTATCTGGGATACTAAATACTATCGAAGACATATGCACGTTGCATACGCTCTACTTAAAGGGAACACTCTCGAAATAATTGAAGGTAATACACGTAAAAAACTTAATCATGAATTGATTAAAAAGTATATCGTGAAATATACAGGTTCTATTGAGCTTGCAGATTCAATTGATTTTAGTGATCCAAAAGCTAAAGCGGGCGGAATGTATGATGTTATTAAACAACTTATCAGTGAACAAGCTGATGATGTTGATGATAGTGGATATAATACATCTACTGCCGTTATGGACCTCATTAAAGGGGGTGTGTAATGAATAAGTGGAATGAATTCAAAAATTATATGCATAACGATCTTAAAATTACACGTGAAGATATTCAATCATGGATGGCTGAAGCCATTGTGCAGGAATCACGACGTATTGTAAAGGGTTATGTAGATGAAATAGATGTAAATGCTATGTTACGTACTCAAGTTAAATTAATGGTAACAGAACGTAGCTGGAATGGCAAGGATACACTTAAACAAGAATTTGTTGAAAGTATATCTAAAGAAATTGCGTCTAAAATCAAAGTGAGTGTATAATGAATAATACACGAGATGAATTATTTGTTAATACTCTACGGAGTCAAATCGTAGAGGTATTAACATGTAGCGATACTG
>Ga0172381_10003893_pt1 | contig 15626 bp, 26 predicted proteins | sample Leawel6488metaG_FD_119754 | JGI IMG/M metagenome (GOLD analysis project Ga0172381, IMG submission 119754) | Leachate microbial communities from a municipal landfill in Southern Ontario, Canada - Leachate well 64-88 metaG | ecosystem: Engineered > Solid waste > Landfill > Unclassified | place...
AACTTCATCTAAATTAAAATTTTCAGATGAATTATGAATAACAACATCCTTATCGTATAACCCAAGCGCTGTACGAATATACCATCTAATATAATATTGGGCATAAGTTGCTACCCTGCAATTATACATTGAAATGTCAAATCTTGAAAGAGCATCAATTAACCCTAAATTACCTTCTTGTACTAAATCCATTGGATCAATATATTAAGGTGTTTTAAAATCTCTCAAAGAATAAACTACAAATCGTAAATGTGCATTTATTAACTTATTTAAAGCAGAAGTTGAACCAGAACCTAACTCAATTAAAGTTTGTTTCTCTTCTTCTCTTGTTAAAGGAATATACATTAATTAGAAAGTTCTTTTGTATATTGAATAAAGGAACGGGTAAAATACATTAATATCCTGTATTAAAATAAGTTAACTATCTCTTAAAGATAGAATTGGATTATTACCACATAGAGAAGGCCATGCTATATTAATCTCAGGATCATTCCATAGAATAGTAAACTGTTTAAACTCTCCGTAATACGTAGATTGCTTATAATGAAAAATCGTTTCATCAGTTAACACTAAATGACCGTTTCCAAACTTGGGAGGAATCAAAACTTGTAAATTATTACTATCAGATAATGTAAAACTTTCCCAAAATTTATATTGTGCACTTTTTTCATCGTTATTAACCACTACTAAATAAAAAGCTCCTTTCAAACAAGAAATCAACTTCCAGGTACCTTTGTCTCCATGAATCCCTCGTAAAACATTTCTACGAGATACAGAAATATCATCTTGTACAAATTCTATATCAATAATTTTTTTATATTCTGCTTTATTAAAAGTTTCTTTATATCTTCCTCTAAAATCTTCAAAAACAGTAATACTTTCAATAAGTTTTACTCCTACTAATTGCGTGTCTTTTACTAACATATATCACCTACTCTACACATTTGTTTCTAGCATAATTATATACTTCTATAATACTTTCTTTAAAATTATCTTCTGCTTTAAACCCTATATCTGCTCGATTTTCATCTTTAAATACTACTCTTTCTCTATCACCTTCTTTTTCAAGAAGTTTATAAACAATAGGTTTATTAGATATTTTACTTAATATCTCTGCAAGTTCTTTTATAGAATGAGTCTCTCCCGATCCTAAATTAACAGGTTTTTCAGGGGACTTTAACATTGTTAGTATCATTCCTTTAGCTACATCTTTTGCACTGATAAACTCTCGCATCTCTGACCCATCGCCCCGTACTTCTATCGCGTTACAAAGAATAGCTTTTCTTACTAAACTAGTTACTACCATCGCATTCATATTATCAAAATTATGATATTTACCGTATACATTAGCAGGTCTTGTAATCACAAATTTAAAATCTGGGTATTGTATTCTTGCAGCTTCTAAAAGCAATTCTCCTGTCATTTTAGCCCAAGCAGGAAATCTATCCGTTTTAGGATTTAACACAGCTATAGAAGAAGTATATAAAAACTTTTCAACTTTACAATCTATAGCAGCTTTAATAATGTTTGTTTCGCATCTTAACATAGGAAACATAAAATCTAGAGGTTTAGCATTAGTCATCCTAGGACTTCCTTTTACTCCTACTAGACTAAATACAAAATCTGTATCTTTAAAAATCTGGTAACATGCAGAATAACAACTTAAATCATACCCGTTCTTAATATCGTAAGAAAAAACATTACCGCCTATTAACTGTAATTGTTTTACTAGTTCCTTACCTATCATTCCTTCTCCGCCGAGAACCGCTATTTTTTTACCTTTAAACATTTATAATAACTCCATATTTTCATTACTTAATTTAAATTTAAAACGAATAAGATGATCCTCCATCGCACGCAATAGCAACTCCATTAATATGGGAAGTTTTTTCATTACATAAAAAAGAAGTTAAAACAGCTACATCTTCAGGTATTCCAACTACTTTAGAGTCACTCTTAAAATCTTTACCTACATCAATATAACCAGGACAAATTACATTAAATGTAATTCCTTTATACTTTCCTGCTATACTTTTTATAAATGCAATTTGAGCAGCTTTCGCAGCAGTAAATGCAGGATTATCTCCTTTTTCTTTTCCAAAAATAGAACTTATAAATACCACCCTTCCCCATTTTTTCCTTACCATATAAGGTAAATAATGCAATAGTATTTCTACATTAATAAAATAATTCTTTCTCATCACCTCTTCATAATCATCAATATAGCAAGTACCCATTCCTCCAACATTACCTATTAAAATATCTGTTTCTTCTACATCATTAAATAACTTATTTCTTCCTTCTTTAGTCATTAAATCATAACCAGAAGATCTACTAATATTTAAAACTATTAATCCTTCATTTCTTAAACTTTCTGAAATTGCTAAGCCAATACCTCTACTGTTCCCTAATACCAATACACTTTTCATATTAACTCTTTTAAATCATACTTTGAAAGATCTAAGCCTCTCGGAAGGCAATATAAAATACCTCTGTAAGTTTTTTCAGGGCTGCTCCATACATATTTTAAATTATCTAATACGTCTTCTGTTGATTCAATTCCTTGTATTTTATTTTCTAGTACATCTTCTAACTTAACTATATCACAAAATTCTTTACTATTAGTATAATATTTAAAATTCGGATTTACTTTTGCAAGTCTTTCTTCAAGTAAATCAAAATTAAGAGGTATTCCATCATATACTATATGGCCTAAATTTTCACAACCACAATCAAAATCATGTATAACTATTATACAATTCACAAAATCAGAAAGGGCTTTTAACTCATCTAAAATTACAAATCTTTTTTCTTTTGAAAGAGTAGAATCATAAAAATGTGCATCAAGATACCATATTGATGTAGATGATGTTAATAAACGTTCACCGTAACCTTTGTATTTTAATAAAGTTAAAAAAGAAGGGCTATCAATATTATAAATCTTTATATTTTCATAATCCTTACACTTTTCTTTAGCCTCTTTGTAATAATTCTCATTAATTTCACAAGAAAAAACATTTTGAAAATATTGAGAATATAATTTAGCATTTGTACCTTTAAAAGTTCCCGTCTCTATAAAATCAGTAACTTTAAATTCATCTCTTAATTTTAAAATAGTTTGTATAGCTTTTTTATCAGTCCAGGACATTTACTTCCTCTTGTAAATTATATAAATCGCCATATTCAATTAACAATGTAGGTTTACAATCTTCTCTTGTAAGAGCATTCATATAAGAAGAAAATATTTGATCTTTTCTTCTCAACTCAGCAACTTCTACTCCATTTCTACATAATAATCTAAATACCGCTGAATGATCTTGACAATGTTGTAAACCAGAATATAAAGGTCCTGTAGCTCCCATAGATGTTCTTATTATTACACGAGGCTTATAACCTCCTTTAGATACAGTTGCAATATTAACTAAATGGTTCGTCAACTGGTTTGCAGCTAATATTAAAAAATCCATTCTAGGATAAATACTAATTGGAATCCATCCTTCTAAAGCGAGACCTGTACTTAAACCTAACTGAAAATCTTCCGATACAGGTAACTCCACTCTTTTTTCTATAGGTACGTCTTTTAAAGTTTTAAACAAAGCATGTCCATCCCATACAACAGATTGACCTATAAATTTTACTTTATCGTGTTTTGATAACTCTGCCATCGTTCTTGTTAATTCATCAAAATAGTTACTCATACTATTTTTCCTTTAAAAATGTATAAACTTACCCGCTCCGACATGCGGATACTTGCCTCTAACATAAGAATATTTAGTTATATATTTTTCATAATTTTTATCCCAGATAACTAAATTTCCTTCAGTACCCCAAGCTTCTTGTGTAGGTGTATTAGTAGATAACCCATTATCTTCAATTACAAAATGAATAGGTAAATTATTTCTAATAGAATACTTTAAACATTCGTAAAATACTCCGCTTTCTGAAGTCATATCTCCTACAAAACAAAATACTACTCTCTCACTGTTATTCCATTTTAAGCCCATTGCTGTTCCTACTGCAATTGGCAAAATACCATTTACAATTGCAGATGTATAAAAATGATGTTTAGGACTTTGAAAAGATATACTATGAGAGTTAAGTATTTCTCTCATTAATTCTTCTTTCGAAACTCCATGTAATAGTGCATGATAATGATTTCGCCAGGTGGAAAAAACCCAGTCGTCAGAATTAATATATTGAAAAATATCAATTAATTGCTTTTCATTATTATTAGACAAATGAACAGCTCCTCTAATTTTACCTTGTTCAAATTGATTAACTACTTCACTTTCAAAATCAATAAGGTCCTGCTCTGTAAGAGTAATTTCTCTTTGCTTCCCTCTAAGTATTAACATTGTAATATTCCTTGTACCATTCTAATGTTTTTTCAATACCTGTTTGAATATGAGTACTTGCTCTCCACTTATACTTTTCCTTTGCTTTACTACAATCTAAAGTTAAAGAAGTAGATATTACTGGTTTTGAAATATCATAAAACCTGTTTAATTTTTTTCCTGATTTTTCAATAACCATATCAACAATTGATTTAACACTACAAGCACATTCATACCCAGCATTTATTAGATCAAACCTCTCGCTCTGTTTGTATATAATTAAGTTGATTAAATCAATAACATCAGTTACATAAATTAAATCTCTTTCCGTTTCCTCTCCAGTACCCCATATATTAATAGTATCGCCGTCTTTTGCATCCATAACTTTTCTAACAGTAGCTCCAAACATATGACTATGTTCTAAATCATATTTGTCATAAGGGCCATAGGTATTTGAATGTCTGATAACGGTATGCTTAGTTTTACCTAATAACGAATAAAATTCGCACATCTTCTCTATATAGACCTTCGTCCAACCTACTCCAAAATAAGATGGGTGAATAGAATCATGTTCGTTAAAATCTTCTTCCTTTCTAGGTTCTTCTCCTGGCTGATACATAACCCCGCAACTCAAAAATACAAAATGTTTTACATTATAATCATAACAAGCTCTTAAAATTAAACTATTCATTATTGCATTGTCTGTAACATGTATATAGGGTCTTTCTGTGATATCTTTTGAACCTGATGTGACTGCAGCAGCTTGTATTACAATATCGTATTTAGAACCTTCAAAAACATAATTAACACCTGTTTTAGAAGTTAAGTCAGCTCTTGTAACTGGAACACTTTCAGGAAAAATCTTATTACTTGATAATAAATTTGCAACTCCATATACTTCATGTCCCTTTTTTACAAAGTATTCTGCAATATTTCTACCCATAAAACCTGTACATCCGCATACTAAAATTTTCATAAGTTACTCCTAATTACACCTAAAATTTTATTTATACAATCTTCATTCCTTAATATTCTTTCGCCAAAACTGAAGCAAGTCATTACAAATATCATCCAAATGTTTTTTTGGCTCCCACCCTGTATCTTGCTTAAATTTATCTGCACAAGGTACCTGTAATGTAATATCTGTTAATCTAATTTTATTCGGATCTACTACAATATTAAATTAGTTTATTGGAACTAAGCTATATAAAAGTAACTTATTCAATGCATCCCCTACTGTGCAAGTATCTGTACCTCCTATATTATACACATTTCCTATCTTTCCTTTTGTAGCAGCCAACCAATAAGCATTAACTGCATCATCAACATGACTGTAAGTGCGGATTGAATTAAGGTTACCTACTTTAACTTTATATTTTAAATCAAAACACTCATTACAATTCTTAACTAACCTTTCTCGATATAATTTTTCTGCTTGTACTATCTGGTAAGCAAAACTAGAAAGAGCAAATAATTTACCTCTACGAGAACCTTCATGAGAAAACATTCTTGTTATAATTACTTTTAGCCCATAAGCTTGATAATAAAACTGTGACATTAGATCATGTGCTACTTTTGATATACTATATGGATTTGCTGCTCTAATTGGATTACTTTCTTTAATTGGAATTTCTTCAGGTAAAGGATTTCCGTAAACCTCGCTCGATGAAACGCTTACAATAATAGGATCACATATTTTTCTATCTCTAGCAATTCTTAGTTCATCTAATAAGTTAACAGTACCTATAACATTCGTATTAAGTGTATGAATAGGGGTATTAAAACTGCTCATAGGGTAACTCTGAGCTGCAAAATGAAAAACATAACTAGGAATTGCTATTCTAATAATATTTTCTAAACTTCCTCTATCTAATAAATCGGCTTCAATAAATCTAACTTTTTCATTAGTGTATAGGTGTTTTATATTTTCATCCGAGCTTTTCCACCTTCTAATAGCAAATATGTTAGCTTCTGGAACATTTTTTAATATGTAATCTGTAAAATTAGAACCAACAAAACCGCTAATACCTGTTATTAATATATTCATATTAAAATCCAAAATTTTGTAATTTTCGTCTTAAATATACTTGTTCATTGTAAACATTTGTGACTGGATTATTGTGTCTAGCATACACTGTATCAAAAGAAGCTTGACCTATGCTGTAATGATGATGTTGAAAAACTACAAAAGGTAAATCAATAAGGCAATTCATTCTCTTTACTACTTCGAACATATCTAGATCTACAAAACAACCTGTGTATTCGGGGTATAAGACATAATTAAATTTATTATAAAATGCCTTGTTTATTATAGTATATAATAAAACCTCTCCGTAAGGGTGAATACCGTCACATACACCTATGTATTTAGGCTCTTTAAAATTATCTACATCTTTTAAAGAATCTAATAAAATTATATCCCATTTCTTTACACTACCCATATCATCAGCTATTACTACTAATAATTCAGATGTCGAAGAAACTATTTTACCTAATTCATTAACAACTGCAGGTATGTTTGTAGTGTTACTTATAAACATTACAAATCTTCCTACTTGCTTATCTATATCTTCTTGAGTAAATAAATTTTTATATTCATCTAAAACTGGATCATCACTATCTAATCCAAGTAAATATTCTACTTCTAAGGGTTTTTCACAAGTGTTTAACCATTCTAAAAATGCAGTTTTTGCTAAAATAGGTCTTTGTCGAGAGGGGTGTAATACGGAAATTTTAATCATTAATATTTCCTACGTTTGCCGTAATGCTGCAACTTTTTTAAACAATAATTCTCTATTAATTAATTCAGAAGCACAGTCTTCAGTATGAGATAAATCATTTCCTGTTCTGTGTAATTGGTGAATAACAATTGTGTTAAGAGCTAGCTTTACAGGAATTTTAGAATAGTGTGTAACGTAACCTAACATCGAATCTTCATGACCCCACCCAATAAAATCTTCATCTATTCCTTTTAATTTGTTTATTAAATGACGAGGGTAGAGTAAATTGCCTAAATGTAATGCAGGATCCCAATATGCATCTTTGTAACTTAACTCTACTGAATTGTAATATTCTACTGTATGAGAATTTAAATCTTCTTGCCTGTACTATCGTTCTAATGGAATTTCACTTTCGTATTTTGCATAATCAATAGTTTCTTTGTTATCTATTACTTTTATATATTCATCCCCTGAAAGGTAAAGTCCTTGACTTTGCAAAAACATACCTTGAATTACAGTATCTGGAAATAAATTAATCAGTTTTTTGTAATTCTTAATGCATGTTGGATAAGTAAAACAATCATTGTCTAAAAATAAAATATTATCATTACGAGCTAAACTTACTCCTAAATTTCTAGCTTTTGCTCTTTGACGCGATTCCTGAAAAGATAAATATAAAGATTTAGGAAAATATTGCCTAAATAAAGTATAAGTATCATCAAAACTTCCATTATCAACAGCTATAACCTCAAAACTTATATCTATTTGATTTTTAAGAGATATTAAAGTTCTTCGAATAATACACATTCTACTTACATATTTTTGGCTGTTTGAATATAGCGGTAACACAACTGAAATACTATTCAAAAGTTTCTCCTCTTGTCAATTCTGGATTTTCTTGTATTGTTCCTATTTTTTCAAAATCACGAAATATTCCGTTTCCTACATAATTAAGACAAATATATCTTTCATTATTGTAAATATCTATTTCATAACTTAAATCATCCCTATTAAAATGAAAACTCCCTATTAAATCTATTTCTTTATTTAACTCTTCTAAATACTTAAATTTAAGTATATCTGAATCATTATAAAATTTCTTTCCTTCTATACTTATTTCTTCAAAAAATAATAAATCTTTTTCCAAATGAGAATTACATATACAATTGTATTCAGAAATAACTTCATCTAAAAACGATTCTGTACTTATCTTCCAAACTTTAAAATTCATTTTATCACTCCTAAATACTTAAATGAAAAGAACAGTAAAATAGGTCCTATACATAACAAAAGATAAAAAGGATCGTGAAAAGCATTAATATATGTTTCTTTTAAAGATTTAGAACCTTTTAAAGATTGAAACCATACAAATTTCAATTTTCTACTCCTATAAATTTTCCACTGATTAAAATCCTATCCATTAATTCTTTTACTAAACCTTTTTGCATCTTTCCATTTCCTGAACCTAGAATAGGTACATAAATCTTATCAGGAAAACTAATTGAATTATCTTGTAACCAATTTAAAGAGGAAGTAATTGTATCTTTATCCGCTTCATGTTGCCAACTTAAAAACGGTTTCTCTTTATTAAGTGCTTTTGAAGGAACTAAAATTAAATTAACATTTGAATAATAACAATAAGGATTTTCATTTTTACAATATTGCCCGTAATCTTGAGAAAGCCAATTAAATTTCTCAGAAGCTTGTTTAGCTAATCCTCTTCCCATTACATTACTTCCGTCGCTTTTCCATCCAGCGTTAGTTGGAATAACAATAGTTTTTCCAAGCTTGTGATAAATCCAGATATCTCCTTTAGTCCATTTCATTTGATCTCTTAATGTAACATCCTGCTTTCTGAACGATTGCTTGATATTGAAAACTATTAGAAAGACAAATTAATCCTGTTTTTAGGTATTCATAAACATCTTCAAAAAAGTAGTTACAGTTCGCTCGCGTAAAATCTTCAAAAGATTGATTTGTATCTTTATATTTCTCATATAACAATTTAATCGTTTTCTTTTTTGTAATCTTCATTTATATCTCTTCTGTAAATCAGAAAAACTCAACCTCTTTCTCTCATCTTTGAATGAAGAATTTAACCAATGAACTTTCCATTTATTCTTAAATTGCCCAGTACTTAAACAACTACTTTCTCCAGGTTTCTCTACTCGATTTACTACAGCACTTGCTATTAATTTTTTGTTATTATAAAAATATATTGGATCTCCTACTTTAGCTCTTACAGGCCAAATAAAGGCCCAAAATTCAGAATCTCCTTCTTGCGGTTCTTTAAAAAAGTGGTCAAGTAAATCATCAGAAACTGTAATTCTCATTTTTTAATCTTCCACCCGTATACTAAGATAAATTCTGTAGCAACTTTTCTTAAAAACTTTTTAGATTTACGAGAAGGAGAAGCTACAATCTCCTGTCTCGCTTCTTTATTGTTAAATAAATAATTAGTTAGCCAATTAATAAACTTATTTTGTTTATAATTAGTCCAAGAGTGTTTCAGGTACCATTCTGTTTTGTTAAAATCAATTTTCTTACAGGACACTCTTATTTCTCTACACATTTGATGAAAGATAAAAAGAGTATGTTTTGGAATAGTAAAATCGTCTTCTTTTATCATAAAATTACAAAATTTAGTATTTTAATATCTTGAGCATTATATTTCATATCTTTAAACCTTCTATTATTTTGGATAGAAATTGCTCCCACCCTTCATCCTCAAACTTTTTAATTCTATCTTTCATAACTTTCGGGTGGGTTCTTTCAAATTTACTTATTTTACCCTCTTTAATAGCTTTCTCAAATAAAAAAAGGTAATCGCAAAACTCCTCCCCTAACTTATCTTTCATAATAGCCATTTTCGGATCAGGAAAACCAATCTCAGTATATAAATTTTGAAAATCTATTTCTTTTTGAAAACCTATATGACCTTCTTTTACTTTTCCATAATGATATACTTTAATATCGGTAAATAAAACTTCGTCAGCACTGCCTCCATCTAATCTGCAAGCATCATCTACTAGTCTCCAATTACTTCCGCTTCGATATATACGAATAATTTCGTTATACATAAATGGAAAAAGAGTATTATAATTCGCAAGAAAATGATAATACTTAGTAGTTAAAGCATTTATACGTGAATTAGCAGCAGCTTCTTCTATTTTACTTTTAATTAAACTATAATCACTCTCGTGCAATATTTCATCCCCTTGAAGCTGCCACTTCCAATCAGTAGATAGAAAAGTAGCTGCATAATTGCCTAATATACATAAATCAGTATAATGCAACACCCATGGTTGACTAACTATTTTAAGTTTGTTATTACTTTCTTTTTGTAAATCTAATAAAACTTCTAAAGTTTTATCATCACTCTCACATTCACACACAACTACTTCATCTGCAATTTCAAGAGCTGAACGAAGAGATTCTTGAAAAGGATAATCATACTTTATTCCATTTCTAATAAATTGATAAATACCAAGAGTAGGTTTCTTCATTTATTTTTTCTTCTATTATAAGGTTTCAAAGTTTGTAAAGCTGCATCGGTTAAAATTAAAAAAGAATATAAATTTAGTTTTATTGCTGTGTTATCTGTACTTTCTGACAAATGTAATTTCTTTAAAATATTCTTTGTAACTTTTTTAATTATTTTAAAATCTTGATAATCCATTTTTAAGTATTCTAGCATTTGTTTATTATCACTTTTTAAGTTTTTCATAGACCTTTTGCTTCCTTATCCTTTATAATTTTATCAGCCATTTTAGTCATTTTAGTTCGTAAATTTTGTTCTTCATAAGAATAACCACTATGCTTTTTCTTTAAAGCTTCATTTTTTTCTTGAGTTACTTTTCCTCTATCTCTTCCATCAACTTCTTTGTTGTTAGTTTTAACATGTAAAAAACAAGGAAATAATATACTTAAAGGACTTTGACAAACTTTGCAATATGGAATTTCACCACTCTTTAAAACCATTTCTTTTTGTATGTTGTATTCAGAACAAGAAGAATTTATACATTTACAAGTCTGTAAAGCCATGTTATCTTTTAACTCTTGATTTTATCAATTTTTGTTGCGCAAATACTGTTTTTATTATAAAATTTTTGAGCATCATCAGCAAATTTAATTAACATTTCCCCTAACCTTCTCGTTTCCGAAACTCCAACAAGCTGATGTATTTCATCATCCATTCTTAAAGGCATCCAACAATCTTCAACTCTATAGCTTCCTTTTACTAAAATTATAATTGCTTCTTTAAGTATCCACCAACCTCTTCTAAAGAAATTTGTAATTTTAAAACCTTTAAATTTATTTGCTTCATAACTACTTTTAGTTATTACAAACTCTAAAAAAAGATTTATATCAAAAAAAGATTCCCCATCCTTAGTAGAATAATTAAATGTATCTTTATGCACAATAATCAAATGATCTCTACTATGACAATCACATTCATAAAATTCAGCATGATTACTGTTATCTGTTTTTACAAGTACACCCATATTTTTCTAAATCCTTTTGAAACTGAGAAAACATTTTTAATTTAATCTCTCTCCACCTTCCTAATACAGTATGTCTTGTTACAAACATATACTCATTATAATCTCTATATTTTCTTTCTTGTTCAACCTTTAAATCTTTTCTTATATCTTTAAAGCTTAGACCTGTTCTAAACTCTTTATAGATAATTTCACAATCGCACAATTTATTTAATCTTCAAAAATTATTGACCTAGCTAATTTTCCAATGTTGTTAATTCCATAGGCTTGAGCTCTTTCTTTAGCTACTTTTCCTTTTTCTTTTATTTCGTCTCTATGTTCGTAAGTATATCTAAATAATTCAATTAAATGCTCTTCTTTAGGTTTAGCCCATTTACCTCCAATATAATTTTGAAAATAAGGTAAATATTAAGAGGTATATCTTCTAAATCATAATCAATTAACCATCCATTAGTATTATCTACTATATCTAAACATCCACTATATCCTGTAACTATAGAAGGTATTTCGAGAGCAGCAGTTTCTATAAGAGGGAGGCCAAACCCCTCTGCTCTTGTTGGTAATACAAATACGTCGTAATTTCTCATTAACATAGGTACTAAAGCATCATTAATATAAGATGATGTAATTAAAATATTATTATCTTTTCTTTCACCTACTAAATCTGCTATATATTGCGGTATAGTCTTACCTATTCTTCCTATATTTTGTGTCATTGAAAGTGAATGAATAGTTAAAGTGGTATCTTCATGATTCTGAAAAGCTTTATGAAAAGCTTTAATTAATATATCAGGCGCTTTGCGTGAACCGAAATGAAACATAGATAAAAAATTAAAACCTCTTAATCCATCAATATGTAATTTCGGACCTTTCGGCGTAAATAAATCTAAATTCACAGAATTAGGTAATACAAAGACAGGTTTTTTAACTCCTCCATCAATCATTACTTTTTTAAAAAAATTAGAAGTAGTTAATACTTTATCAACATTATTTAATTGAAATACCCAATCTTGATTAATTCTATTACTTTCTCCAGTAGTGTGAGCTATACGTTGTTTCCCTGGAGGCATTAAATACATATGATCTCCTTCACACGATCTTAATACTGTTCTATTCCAATAATCATTTGGTTTGTTAATCATCTCTTTCACTTCCCAATCGGTCATGTCTAACTTATCGTAATGATACTCAACTGGAGCTATTGAAACATCAACCCCATTTCTATTTAAACCTTTTGCAAGATTTCGCATGACACCGCAGAATGACCAATCTCCGTAAATTTGAGATGTAAGAAGAAGTTTGTTAGGGTTGTCACTTTCTTTTAAATGTCGTTTTTCTTCATCACGTTTTAAGTAAAATTTTATTTGACTTAGGTCTGATAATCCTTTCTGTTCTTCTTTAGCCATTACTAAATATCTCTTTTAATTTATTAAAATCACGTTTAATAGCTTTTTCAACTTCCGAAATAGTATTAACATCAAAACGTAGTAATATATACCCCTGTCTTTTAGCAATTTCATTCTTCTCAATATCTCTTTTTATAGCATTTTCAGAAGAATGCCAATATTTACAATCTATTTCAAACAAATACTTACCATAACCATAGCATTTACCTTCTAACCATACAAAAGATAATAATACAACTCCAAAAGTTTCTTCTACTTTTTTACCCCATAATCTTTCTGATTTTGAAGAATTTCTATTTCTCCCTATACGTCTTTTGATATGTTCTGGAGACTGCTTTCTCCCCAATAATCTGCCTTTACTTGCTTTTCCTATTTTAATTTTAGTTTCTTCTGATCTTTTATAACCTAAAGTTTTCCCTTTCATTATAGTACTAAGTTTATGTCCTTCGAAACTCAACTTAGACCTTCGAAATGTATAGCTCTAGAAAGGGGAGCGTAAACTGTTTTATATCCATATTCTCTTAATACGTAAGCTAAATCAACCTCCTCAAAGTACATAAAAAACCTCTCATCAAATATATGCCCTTCTTTTTCTATTAATAATTTAGCAGCTTGTTGTTTAATATAAAGAAGAGCTCCTGTACAATACTCCATTTCTTCTATTGCATTACTAGATGGTAACTGGTCTTCAGGCACTCCTCCTCCAATATGCTGACCCCATCCAAAAACATTAAGAAAAGCCCCGGCATGTTGAATAGTATTATCTGGAAATAATAATTTTCCTCCTACAATACCTATATTATCTTTTGAGTAAGCCGCTTTTATTAACTCATCAAACACATTATCTAAAAAAATCATGTCGTTATTTGCAATTAAATAATCATACTCTATTTCATCTTTTTGTAATAGTTCTATTCCTCTATTACAACCTCCACCATACCCTTGATTAGTTTCATTTAAAATATATTCAAATTCAATATTTGTAGCATTTTCAGAACTATTTGTAATTGAATACTTTTCTTCTTGTAAGAAATCTCTTGTTCCGTCAGTAGACCCATTATCAACAACAACTATTTTAAATTTACTAACTAATTTAGATGTAACAGCTACTCTTTTTATTGACTGTAATAACTGTTTAGTGTAAAATAAATTATTAAATACCGGCACTACTGTACCTATATTTCTTATCATGTTATTAACCTTTATCTACAGGCATTAAAATTTGTGGAGTTTGTATTTTTGCAACAAATGTATTAATTACATTTATCAATTGTTTATAACATACTTCTTTATTCCAATCTCTTCTTATTCTTATACCTTCTTCTTTCGCTTTTTCTTTAGATATTGAATAACCGTCGTATAACTTTTTCATTTTATATTTTGCATCTTTAGTATCCACTTTAGCCCACATCATATCTGGTTGAAATAAACCTCTACTTGATATTACTACATTTCTTGGAACCTTATCCAATACGTAATCTACTAAACTAAAATGATTTTTTGACATATAATCCATGTGTCCAGACCACCCTGTCATTATAACAGGTAAATCACAAGCCATAGCTTCTAAACCCATTGTTCCAAAACCTTCACCTGCCGTTAAACTGACAAATCCTTTTATCTTTGAATGATGATATAAACTAACTAATTCATCGTTTTTAAAATCACCAGATAAGAGATAAACTTTTGGAAATTTTTTACCTCCTTTTATTTCTTTTAATCTTTCTTCTGTGTCAAATCTATCAACAGAAGAATTATTATTACAAAATGTTTTCAACACTAATCCAACTCTTTTATCGTCAGCAAAAGTATCTACAAAAGTTTTAATTAATAAACCTATACCTTTTCTATCTTCTCCAATACTGCCACCTAGCCATTGACCTCCTCCTAAATAATTAAACTCAGTGCTAATAGAATCTAAAATAGTATCAACTTCTGTTTTCTCCTTACAAGATTGATCATTAAAAATAGATGTATCAACTCCTTCTCCAACAATATAAACAGGTACTGTAACTCCTTCTTTTATAAATAACTGTTGAATAAAAGTAGAAGGTACAATTATTGCATCCATCTTATTACAGCCATCTTTCCAACCGGGAGGTAAAGCAGTAGCTTCAATACCAGCAGTAACCCCTATATTAATTTTACCTTTTCTATCAAACTCGTTAGGTATACCTACTTGTAACCAAATAAATTCAACCCCTGGATGTATCTTATTTTGAGTTGTAAAATTTAAAATATCAACCTGAGAAGGAGGTAAATTAAAAGATAAAGAAGTACTTCCCCACCCTGTTGGCACACATGCGATATTAAATTGTTGAGTATCCCAAAGAGATAATAATATATCTCTACTATGAGCTCCGTATCCGCTTAACGAAAAAACAGGTGCTTGAATTACAATAGTTTGTCTCATCTACCTACTCCAATAAGATATAATAAACCTGCAAATATAGCTACATCAGTACAAACTATACATGCTACAATAAGTGAAACTATAACAGAAGGTATAAAGATCTCAAAACCTCTATTTAAATATTTTGTGTATAAAAATGTTAACATTTTAAACCTCAACTAAATTAATTCTTCTATATTCAGAAGATTTATTGTAAATATTAGTTAATATAGTATCCCATTTTTGAACTATATCATTTTCATTATATTTTC
>Ga0172381_10003894_pt1 | contig 15625 bp, 15 predicted proteins | sample Leawel6488metaG_FD_119754 | JGI IMG/M metagenome (GOLD analysis project Ga0172381, IMG submission 119754) | Leachate microbial communities from a municipal landfill in Southern Ontario, Canada - Leachate well 64-88 metaG | ecosystem: Engineered > Solid waste > Landfill > Unclassified | place...
GAAACCCTCACCATCGGCAACCGCTATAACGTCAAACCGCCCCGTCAATACGCCCAGGAGGATTACCTGGATGTGGGTAATTACCAGGCTTATCTGGACCACCTGATGAACTCTCGGGTGACTCCCGCGACGTCGACCACGGCTATCACCGCGGCATTGAGCACCCGCGCGCTGGCAGTGCAGCTTGCCGGCGCCGGACTCTATGGTATCAACACCTACGGGCCGCGTTATTACCCCGTGGCGAAACACCATGCGGCGTTCTGCATGGTCGCCGCCGATTTGATTCCCTTGCTGCTGACCGGACAGGTGAATCCGGCGAAGTTTCAAACGGAAACCCAAATTCGCCACGAGATAGAAGCATTTCTGGTGGCGGACAGGGAAGGGTGGGACGCGGGTTCCGTAGCTGACTACGCCGAAAGCGAGGACTGCCTGTACGTCTCCTGTGATGGCTTACTCGCATAGTCCCATTTCCGAACCGCACCGGGGGCTTGCACCCTGCGAAGGGCCATCACCAGCAGTATGGCCCCAGTCTTCACGCATAAACGGCCCCTCTTTTGCGGCCCATTTCAGAATCCCGTCGATCTGGTGGCGCTCCCAGAACACCAGATCGCTTACTTCACCCGGCTTGGTTCCGGCCAACTCCTTCCCCTGAAAAAACGCGGCATATCCCTTCTTGCTGGCCTGCCCGACCAGTTTCTCCCACTCCCGCACACGACCCATAATTACCGAATCGCTTCCCGCGAGCAATCGGACATCCCCTTTGGTCGCATAGATGCACGGCGCGCACCCAACTCGGCCCAGAGTCTGATAAAGAGGATTCGCAGACAGTCCATGGTCTGCGATGCACCTGAAAACATCCTCGATGGTCCAATCCACCAGCGGTCTGAAGTTATAGTATCCTTTCGCCACTCTCTCGATCTTTTTGGCGTGTTTCCGCTTATCGCTTTCGTTACGCCGCACCCCCTGCCAGACCACAACGGTTCGGCCCTCATCCTGAACAACGCTGTCCACATACTCAACTATCACATCCCGCTTGAGCCACTCCGTGCAAAACCGGGCGCGGTTGGTTGGAAAACGGCCCTTGAGCATACAGAGATCCAGGAAGGGGTTGCCGGTCGATTGCAGCACCGCCAGCGCACGGCGTTTGGCCTTGTTGCTCCATCGTATCTTATCCCCGCGCTTATCCCTGCCAACCCGTCTGTCACGCGCTATGAACATCCGCTTTTTGGCGATCTCGGCGCTGAAACCTGGCCTGAGCCGCACCACCTGGATACCCAGCATATGCTCCAGGTAGTCCAGATAGGCATAGGTTTCAGGATGCTCATTCCCTGTGTCCGCGAAAACCGCTCGGACATTTTCTTTGCCCAGGCGATCGATGGCGAGTAGCAGCGTCGCCGTGGAGTCCTTGCCGCCGCTGAGCCCGACCATGTGCAGCGTCCCGTTCTTCATCCTGATTCTCCATGCGCATGACCTGCGGTCCGCAAGACCGCTCTGATAATGCTGATATAGCACCATAATAAAAAAAGAATGGTGCTATATACGTGAGTAACTGATAGAGGGAGGATTTCGCATGAGAAAGACGATCACCGTCTGCAAGATCGCCACCTGCAACGCCATCACCATTTTGCTGATGGCGTTCTGGCTTTCCGGTTGTGCCACCTATGACGCCAAGTACCCCATGTGTACCGTATTGCCGGCAGGAGTAGCTGGTTGCCCCAGCAATCAAGGAGGTCACGATTGAAGGACCAGACGACACTCAGCAAGGAAGAACGCGCTCTTGAGCGTGACCGCGAGAGGCAACGCCGGGAAGACCGGCATTTCGCCCATAAGCCCCAGGCGTCAAAGGCGGTTGCGAGAGTGCGCACGATGCGCCACAAGGCTGGCGTCGGCACGGCCTTTGCCGGCCTCAAACCCAGGATGCCGCACTTCGACAGTCGCAAGCCGCGCGCGACAAAACAGCGCACCGCCGCCGACAAGTTTCACGCCCGCCGCGCTTTCGTGAGGGTGCGATGGGTGCAGGCCAAGGGCAAGGGCCAATGGGCCGCGCACGCCAAGTATCTGGAACGGGAAGGCGCGCAAAAAGAGGGGGAACGCGGAAAAGGATTCGACGCCTGTGACGATGACATATCCATGGTGGAAACCGTCAACAGTTGGCAGGAGGAGGGCGACGAAAAGATTTTCAAGATGGTGATCAGCCCGGAAGACGGCGACCGCCTGGACCTGCCGGACTACACCCGCCGTATCATGGCCCGCATGGAAAAACAGAGGGGTCAGCCGCTGGAGTGGGTAGCCATCGACCACCACAACACGGCACATCCCCATGTTCATGTACTGATTCGCGGTGGACACAACCTGGAGATAGCCCCGGAGATGGTTCGCTCAGGGATCCGGGAGATGGCTCAGGATGAGGCGACGCGGGACTTGGGCTACCGGACCGACCGGGAAATCCGCCAGGGTCTTGAGCGGGAAATTCCGCAGCGCCGCTTCACCGAGCTGGACCGGAAGATCGGCAAAAAGGTCGAGCGCACATCAGACGGCCATGCTGGCGGCGGCCGTAACCTGATCAGCGAGCCGCCGGTGGATCCCGTCAAAGACAATACAGGCTATGCCGACCGCCGCCAGCGGGTAGCCAGGTTGGGTGCCTTATGTGAAATCGGCGTGGCGCAGAAAGTGGGGCACATGACCTGGCAACTGGACGACGGCTGGGACAAGGCCCTCAAGGAACTGGAGATCCTGCAGACCCGCTCGACGATGCTCCTGCAGCACAGAGAATTGATGACCGACAGCCGGTCGTTACCCGTGGTCTCCAAGCTGGAAGCGGGCCAGAGGATCACAGGGCGGGTGCTGGGCACTGGCCTTGATGAGGGCAATGACCGTGCTTATATCCTGCTCGAAGCCACCGATGGCCGGGCGCACTTTATCTATCAGGATTCCCGGATAGAGGCGGCGCGTGGTGACGATCAGTTGCATCCCGGCAGCCTAGTCTCCATTGAGCGGCGGTCCTTCAGCAAGGATGGCAAGGACATCGCGTTTACAAAGGTCAATGACTACGGGCCGGATATCCCCGCGCGCGGATTCACCAATGTCATGCGCGCGGACGACTCCATCATGCAAAAAGCGCTGGATGATGAACTGGCGCACAAGGGCGCGTTACCGGAGCCACCGGAAGCCGCCGTGGGTTTCGCCGGTCAGTGGCACCGCCTGCTGCTCGAACGTCAGCGCCTGCTGGAACTGGAGAAAGCCAGGAAGAAAGGGCGCCATACGGGCATTTCGGATCCTGTGGCTATAAGTGCTGAACAGCGCCGTGACAAAGGCAAGGGCTTGGAGTGAGACCGCTTCCCCCGCCGTGCATAGGGTAAGCGGGTGCGGCGCCCCATTGATGATCAGCGCTATAAGGGTAAGAGGTAACCAGAAAGGAGTAGAGAGCATGCGCAGGGGAAAAGGTGGTTTGCAACTGGTGGTGATGAACAAGAACCGTGGGCACCTTGCCTTGGCAAGAGAAAAACCGGCTCTGCATCTGGTCCCCCTGGCAAACACCAGGGCGGCGGAGATTGATGAGCAATACCGTGATGATGAGGATAACTACTGGGCCTTTCGGGCGTGGTTTTCCTGGCCGATACCGCCGCTCGTGCTGCACTAGAGGGTCGCGAGCAATGCCATCCGCATACAAAGGTATTTACTGTGACGGGTTGCGCGTGGGTTTCTGGACGCGCTTTGTGGATGATATGCAGAACCGCTTCAAGGCCAACGGGGGTGTCTGGATTCCAAAACCGGTGGGTATTTGGGTGTTGCCTGAATCCAGGGCGAGAAGTTGTATCGATGCGCTGGCTTGCGGTTTCCCTCACGAGTTCCCCGCTGGCATCGGGGCCGTTATGCTGGATCGGTCCAGACGCAATCAGGAGCCGTTCTGGGCCGCATCGGCGCTGCCCGGCCTTTGGCGGGCCAGAAAAGGCGAGTGGCTATTCTCCCAGCGGTCTTTCGATCCGGTTTTCCTGAGCGTCATGAAAAAGAACCACATCGCACACTGGGACGGCGATAATAGAGTTTGGGTTTTCCCGGCCAGCATGGATCGTCAGATGGTGCTAGATTTTATCGGTGGCGCCGGATTCCCGGAACATCTTCTGCTTCCCCGTCCTGCCAGTGAATCAGATGAACCCGTCTGGCGGCCTTACCTGACGTCCGTTGAGGCCAGCCGCGTTGAAAAGGTGACCCTGAAAGTCGACGTTGACGATGACGACTTCGCTGGTGGCGCCCCGCATGAAGAACCAGCGGAGCGGGCGGAGATCACGCTGCTGTCCAGGTCCCTGCGGGCGCATACAGTCGATGAGGAACTGTTGGCCGGACTGACGGCACGATTCAGTTTGCTGCCTTACCAGCCCGACGGTGTTAGGCACCTGCTGAAATTCGACTCGGCCTTGTTGGCGTTCGACATGGGCCTGGGCAAGACCAGGACGACCATTGCGGCCAGTTCCGTGCAGGGCAAAAAAATCATCGTCTGTCCGGCATCCCTCAAATTGAACTGGAAGTCAGAAATATCCGGGGTGATTCCGGATGCAACCATCTATGTGGATGGTGTGGACAAAGACCTTGACGATCAAGAGTGGCTCGTCACGAATTACGAACGGTTGGACGACGCCGATTTTCGGGCCAGCCTGCAGGGGGAGGTACTTATCGTCGATGAGGCCCACTATTTGAAAAACCCCCTTGCCCAGCGCACACAACATGTTGCCGAGATTGCGCAACGGGTCAGCAGGAAGTGGCTGCTGACGGGGACGCCGGTACTGAATCGCGCCGACGAACTCTACAGTCTGCTTTCCATCAGTGGCCACTTTATCGCTGCCGAGATGGACTTCAGAAAATTCAAAGGTGAGTACGATGATCCGGACTCCTATGCACTGCTGGGCGCACGTATCAGCGAATGGTGTATGAAAAAAGATAAAAATGATGTTCTGCAATTACAAGGCAAGATGCACCATGAACCCATCATTACGTTGAGCGATCAGCAGCAACATAACTATGCAATGGCATGCACCGGCAAGCACGCGCTGGCGGTGATAACCCGCACCCGGCAATGGATCGAGCGGGTCAAGTCCGGGTTCATTCAGGAGATGCTGGAAGACCTGCAGGAATCCGCCAAGGCTATCATATTCTGCAATTTTACGCCCACGGTGGACCGCTTCATGGACAATCTCGGCAACACGGCGGTAAGGCTCACTGGTGAAGAGAGTTTAAAGCAGAAAAAAGCGGCGGAAGACCGGTTCCAGAATGACCCGAGTTGCCGGTTTTTTATCGCCAACACCAGGGCGGGCGGGGTTGGTCTGAATCTCACCGCAGCCCGCTATGTGTTTTTTGCTTCCCGCCCATGGACCCCATCGGAACAGGTGCAGGCGGAGGATCGAGCTTACCGGCACGGCCAGAAGGTCGCCGTGGAGGTCTACAATCCGCTCATCCCGGGGACGATGGATGAAGACATGAAGCGTCTATTGGAAACCAAGGGCAAGGTCAGCGAAGAACTACTGGCCGAGGCGCTGGCCCGCGGTCGCGGCGAGCGATTGCAAGACGACGAGGAAAGCGACGTGCCTGATGATGTGGTGCTCCCCATGCCGCGGATGCCAGTAGACCAGCGAGGTCTGCTGGCCTGACCATGCCTACAACACCGCTTCCTTCTGTGGAATCCATAAGGGCTACACCGGATGCGCACAAGTCATCAAGGCGGCTTCTGAGCCCGATCTTTTCTGAAACGGGTGCTATATACAAAGCAGTAAGTCCCGGCGGGGATTGGACCCGCCGTGTAGTAAGCAGTACCAGAAGTACCAACTTTCATACAACACGAGGGTAACGATCATGAAGCTGGCAAATGCAATCAAGCGTTGTTTCAAGCGGTCCAACAGTGGAAACGGTGGTTGGGCGTCGGAAAAAGACATCCATTCGCTGCTCAAGGCACCTGAAAATGGTGGTGTGGTTATCGGCGGATACGCCGGAAAACCCCTTATCTATGGCGGTAATAACCATGTGGTAGCTGTGGGTGGCCCCCGCTCTGGCAAGGGGGTTGGTTTGGTGATTCCCACGCTGATGAATTATCAGGGGTCGGTAGTCGTACACGATGTTCATGGGGAACTCTACAGAGCCACGGCAGAACATCGGCGAGCCATTGGGCAAAAGGTGTTCCGCTTTGCGCCGGGTGAAGATGGAAGCCCAAGGTTTAATCCGCTGGATACCGTGCGGTTTGGCACGGAACACGAATTGGACGATGTGAGAAGCGTGGCGGCGGCGGTGTGCCCCCCGGTCAGCCATTTCGACAAGTGGGCCTTTAGTGTCATCACGGCGGTACTGCTGCATGGCATAAACCAGCATGGACAGGCGTTCACGCTGGCGGACGCCTATTCGTTAAGCCTGCGGCAGGCAATCGTCGATGAACTGGCGCACAGTGCGGTTAGTGTTGTCCGTGAGACCGCAAAGGAAATGATGCGTGTGCAAAGTCCCAACGAGTTATCCGGCATAATGTCCACGGTGGCTCACTTTCTCTGTGTCTATGGGGACGCTTCGGTTGCACAAGCCACTTCATCCAGCGATTTCAGTCTGGATGAACTGCAGAACGGGGACACGCCGGTAACGCTGTATCTGGTGACCGATTCCGCCGACGCAGAGCGGGTGACCCGTATCCATCAGGCGCTGCTGGCGTTGGTTATCAAAAGGGGGCTGTCCACGACGATTCGTTTTCAGGACGGCCACACTGTACCGCCTTACCGCCACAAGCTGCTGTTGCTGCTGGACGATTATGACCGCTTCGAGCGGGGCGTGTACGGGCTGTCGGATGGCCTCGCCTTCATGTCCGGTTACGGTATCCAGTCGTATGTCACTGTACAAAATGCCCAGCAGCTTGAACGCCTTGATAGCATTGTAGCCAACAGTCACATTCGCATTTTTCTTTCGCCAGCGGACATGGAAACGGCGGAATACGTCTCAAAACTGTTGGGGAACATCGAAGATGAAGCTGGCTGCCGCAAGCCGTTATTGACCCCAGATGAAGTTTTACGGCTGCCACCGGGGCCTATGTACCGGCTGCCCAATGGGGCTGTGCGCCATATTTATGGTCTCGCCTGTCTGACGCTGAGGGCGGGTAATGCACCTATTTTTGGTGCCGTGGTTCCCTGTTGGAAGATGGGTTCCAAGCAATCAGAGCTATAAGACTGGTATCAGTCATGGACGGTGGGAGTTGGTCTCCCGCCAAAGGAGATTCAGGATGAACAAAACCAAGATTTACAAGACGGCGATGGCCGCAACACTGGCAGCAGCCTTAGCTGGTTGCGCCAACAATCCATACATGGGCAACGGCCAAACCGCCGATGCTACTGGCGGTGCCCTGTTGGGCGCTCTGGCCGGAGCGGTCATCGGCAATCAGACCGGAGCAGGCATTGCGGGGGCCGCTATTGGCGCCGGAGTGGGCGGCTTGGCGGGTTATGGAGTCGGCAACCAGCGGCAGACACAGCCATATCAGCAGCCACAGCAGGGTTACTACGCGCCGCCTGCCAACAACCCGCAGTGTCCGCCAGGCTACTCTTGCGTACCGACCGCCCCACAGTACCAGCAACAGTCATACAACTGACAGGAGAAGAAGTCATGGGAAAAAAGAGTGCAGAGACCAATGCCGCCGCCCCGCTCTCCACGGGTGAGCTAGCTGCATACGGTGTCAAGCCAATCCTTGGCCAATCATCGATCGGACAACTTCGTGCGGTCTATGGCGGATCCATCAAGCCCGTATTATGGATCCGGCAATCAGCAGCAGCCGCAATATCTGCAGGCACGGCGGGGCTACTACGCCCGCTGACCAGCAATCAGCGGTGCCCGGCGGGCCATAACCGGAAAGGAGATTGAACAAAATGAAGATGAAAATGAAGATAAAGAGGTTGCTGCTGGGCATTCTTACACTTCCGATCAATCTGTTCTTGTTGCTGTTTATTGGTACCCTTTTGCTCACCATGCGGTTATTCAACATGCGCTGGAGTGATAAGTATCTGCCCAGCTATAGAGCATGTCTTGTGGACACGATAAGTTTGGGTTTGTACTGCAGCCTTGCCTACCCTGGAGCGCAATAACAATGAGTGATGAAACCAGCAAAACCGCCATATACGGCAATGTTAAAATCCAGGGAGATCACGCAGCTCGTTTGCGCAGGGAAGCCGCCGCCCGCAAGCTCTCCCTGCCCGCCCTGATCACCGAATACACCTTGCGCGGGCTGGAAACACAAGGGCCGGAAGACGACGCGCTCAATGGCGTGGAAAAGCGCATTGTTTCCAGCATTCTGGCAACCCGATCAGACATTGAGTCGCTGACCGCTGAAGTGGATACCCTGGCCGCCATGTTCGACACCATCGTCAAGCTGCTACTGGTCCACCTGCCGGAGCCAGTCATCGATGAAAAAGAGGCCATCACCGCCAGTACCCTGGGACGCTATGAGAAATTCCTGACCCAGGTGGCGGAAACCGGCTTTGACCAGGACAGGCCTCGTGCTATTGCCCGGATTGCCCAGTTGCTGGGTCGCCGGGCACATCCCGCAGAGAACGATTAAACCGGTTGAACTTTTTCTCAAATACACTATCTTAGTAGTGTCATCCTAACCCATGGACCAGGAGGCCCATAACTCATGCCTATCATCGACCGTATCATCCCGCAGGACGCCGGAACCATTGAAGCCGGTTCCACCATCAACAAATCCCAGCAGATTCTTGACGAAGAAGAGGCCCTCGCCGCAAAGAAAAAACGGCTGGCTGAACAGGATGCTGCCGTCAAACCCAACATCGCTCTCCCCGCCATTCCCAAAGCGGACAAGCCCGAAAAGGTGCTGGACGCAGACGGACGCGTGAAACACATCGACCACGGCGATAAAATCCGCGTCCCGTTCACCAGCATGATCGGCTTCGGTAAAGCCGCCGCTACTCGCCGCGAGCAATTCGTGGGGGAGGCCTTGGATAAGATGGCGGAGCGTGTTGGTCCTGACCGCAATCTGAAGATCCACGGCAACCGCGTTTTCATGGAAACCGCCATCAAGCATGCGGTCGCCAACGGTATTCCTCTGGAATGCCCTGAGCAAAAATGGCAGAAAGAATATGAACGGGCGCTCAGCCATGCGCCAAAACAGAAATTGGCGTTCGGGGTGGCGGGATCGGTAACTGCTGGCGGTGCGGCACCGCTGGCAGTTCAGACGACGGTTGAGGCTCCGGCTCCAATTGTCGATGTGGCCGAATCGCGGACCGCAAGCCTGCCATCCGCAAGTCTGTCGGCCGCAAGCCCCGTCGTCACCGCGCCGGAACCCGTAAATGAAGCGCCAGAGCCAGCGAAGGAACAAAAGACGCCCCTCGCCTTGCAGCCCGTAGGGGATACACCGCATGAGAGTCTGGGCGGCATAGCGTTGGTGCATGACAAGAAGACCGGGACCTATCATTTTTCGGTACCCGATGAACATGGGCATGGCGTTCTGGTGGAGCCTGCCATCTCTGCGGAAGCCATTGCGGAAACCAAAAGCACTAAAGCGGTAAAGGACCCGGCGCTGGCCGAAGCGATGATCCGCAGCATGCCCTGTGTACCTGTGGATCGGACGCTGAAATATTCGGTTTACCAGTTCGCCGAGCAGCACGGGGTCGAGTTGCACACGCAAACCGTCGCCGGCAAAAAACCGCAACTGGACGGTGTGAGTACTCCTGCGCTGGCCCGGCACTGGGAGGAAAAGGTGCGTGAGTTCAATGCAGAACATGCGAAGGAGAATAATGCGCACAAGGATAAGTTGGTGACGTTTCCCGACGGCCAGCAGATGCACGCGGACAACGGGAAATTCTACACCATGGCGCTCGATCTCGCGGAGCATGTGGACATTGAAAAGCAGAGGCAGGCATCCGGAAAGCTGCTGTGCGCCTATGAATCTGATACGTCCCGCGGAAACACTTTTTTCCAATTGGCCAGGGCAGGGAAGCCCATCATGGTCAGTTTTCCCACCAAAAATCTTGAGATGGGCGTTGACTCGTGCGTGGCACTGGAAGGCAAGCAGGTCAAGTTGCTGCTCAATAAAGAAGGCAAGTTGACCGTGCAAGACCGCAGCCGCAACCGCGGGAAAGAGCAGCAGAAGGGGCAGCAGATCTGATAGCGTGTCACGGGCACTATGTAACTGGTGCCCGATATTCGGGAAAACCGTCTAACCCAAGGAGCAGACGATGGCCACAAAATCTGAAAAACCAGATCTCCGCACACAACTGGCGGAGGAACTCATTCAGCGTGTCGAGCAAGGCACGGCGTCGTGGCAGAAGCCATGGGATCCATCCATGGGCGACGACACCCCCATCAACGCCATCACCGGCAAGCCATATCGTGGCGTCAACCGCGAACTCCTCAGCACCTTTGGCCCCAGCAATGGCGACGGTCGCTATTGCACGTACAGGCAAGCCACTGAAAGCGGCTGGCAGGTGCGCAAAGGCGAGCACGGCTTCCCCATCGAAAAGTGGTCCACGTATGAAAAGCAGGTGGTCCATAAAGAAACTGGGGAAGTCAGTAAAGAACAGAAAATGGGTGTGCGGTATTACACCGTTTTTCATGCAAGCCAAATTGACGACATTCCGCCGCTGGAGCGGCCCACTGTCGAGAAACAGATTGATCCAGACAAGCGTATTGATGCCATGTTGGTGTCCATGGGGGTCAACCAGGACAACGGAGGCAACCGTGCTTTTTACCGGGTGTCACCGGATCACATCCGGATGCCGCCTGTATCCGCGTTCCCGACGGCTGGCGATTATGACACGGTGCGGCTGCACGAGGCGTCTCACGCCACAGGGCATCCCAGCCGGTTAAACCGTGATCTATCTGGGCAGTTTGGTTCTCCAACGTATGCAAAAGAAGAATTGCGCGCTGAGATTTCCGCCGCGATGACTTCCCGTGTAATGGGTATCGCCTTTGACCCGGATCAGGTGAAGGCGACCGAGCAGAGCCGTGTGGAAGGCGTCACGAACTCTGCCGCGTACCTAGCGTCCTGGCTGCGGTCCCTGCCGGAAAAAGACCGGACCAAAGAGTTGATGTCGGCCATTTCCGACGCACAGAAAATCTCTGACCATCTTTTGAGTCATGTGCCGGAATTGCAGGTGGAACAGGAACAGCAGAAAGAACGGCCAACCGTCTCCCGTGGCGATTACGTCCGCTATGCTGATGAGACCGGAAAAGAGCGGGAAGGCATCGTGCTCGATGATGCCGCTGCGGGAGAGTCCACTCGTGTGCGTGGCATATACCGGTGGTCGAACGGCGTGCCCGGCATGGATGGCGCCGACCATGTCTCTCCGGTCACTCTGCCACCACTGGTGGAGCACCTGTCCGGCACGGTGAAACCCGGGCCAGACCTGGACGCCATCGACCCCAAAACGGACGCCTACAAGCTGACCATGGGCAACAACATGGAACGTAACAAGGCGGAGTATGCTGTGCTGCGGTCCGTCGAGACGGCTTGCAGCCGGCAGGCACGGAGCGTCTCTGACCCACATCTCATGCCAATACCACAGCAGCAACAGGCGGTGGATATCCAGGAGTTCAATCGCGGCGACATTTTCAAATATAAGGATATCGCCGGACGCGATCATGTGGGTGTGTCCTTGCAGGATGCACCCTTTGATGAAAAAGGCGGGGCTCCCATGCGCTGGAAAGATGTGGTGACGGGGCCGGACGGCAAGCCTCATATCATGCCTGGCGATGTTCTGGGCCGCATTGAGCGGGGCAACATATCGGGCTACATGCCAAACGCCGTGCCGGGTATCGAGAAGCTGGATTTTCAGAGTCCTGATTATGAGAAGGACAAAGAGCGTTTTCCGGGCGTGAAAGCGGCATTGGAGTTTCGGGTGGCGTCTGTTACGCATCAGAACGGTATCCAGTTCCAGGATGCCACTGAAAAGGGGCTGCACCCCTGCAAGGGGGTGGAGAAGGATATCCAGAAGGGGGATTACGTCGCTTTCCGCACACCGGACGGCACAGTACAGGAGGGTATCGCACTCGGCGCATGGACTGACGGGGATGTGGTTTTTCAGCCCATCAAACGCGACCATGACGAAGGAGATAGGGCCGCTGTCTGGCCCGCCGACGCCCGCATTGCGACGGTGGAGAAGGAGGCTATGTTAGCCCATATACCGGGTGCTGCCGGGGATATTGCGCTGGCCCACCTGAATACGCGGTCGGCGGAATATCAAAAGGCGTCCATGGCGGATATCACCAAAGCGGTGAATGCGCTGGAGCGGAAGATGGATGTGGTGATGCCCGCCGAGAAGTTTCACGCGCTGGGGCGGGGGATCTCGCCGTCGGCAGGGCTCTCGCCGCCGGCAGGGCCTGTAACGCAGGAAGTTCAGAAAGGCGTGGTAGTGATGGGCACCGAACCCGGCCAGCAGCGCCGGTGGACGGGAAAAGTGGCGGGCATCAGTGAGGACAGGAAGACCATCGAGATCATCGCCATGGGCAAAACGCAGAGCATCGTGGATGCCCGTGGCAGGCCTTTCCCCGCAGGAATCCAGCCCGGCCAATATGGAAAAGTGGTACTGGATAAATCCGGTAACCTGGCGTTCGATGGTAAAGAGAAAACCCGCGGCAGATCAAGAGGAGTCTCATAATGACTACTAGAGAAATAACACCCGTTGAGATCGAATCACATCTGACCAGCACGAACCCCGCCGAGCGCCGGGAGGCGGTGCATGACTATATGGATATTCTGACCTCCAGGCAGGTGGAGCGCGCACTGACGGATCCGGCACCTTCCGTTCGCGCTTTTACCATTGCGGGCAGGCCCGGCGGGCTGTCGGATATTCAGGTCGAGCGGGCCTTATCCGACGAGGCCCCGGAAGTCCGCGCGCTGGCGGTATCCGGCTTTGCCAAGCGCATGAACGATGTGCAGGTGGAGCGCGCACTTGCCGATGAGGACGTGGATGTGCGCTCGGTGGCCGTGGCGGATCTCGCTCCACGTATGAAAGATGTTCAGGTGGAGCGTGCTCTGACCGACCGGAATCCCGGTGTGCGCACGGAAGCCGTCCAGGCGCTTACTCCGCGCATGAATGACGCCCAAGTGGAGCGTGCGCTTCTGGATCCAAACTACAAAACCCGTGCCCATGTCATGGGCAGCCTATCCAGCCGGGTGTCCGATGAGAAGGTGGAGCGGGAGTTGACGATCCGCAATGCCGCCTGGCGGGCGGTTGCCGTCGAAAAACTGGCCGACCGCCTGTCCGATCCACAGGTGGAACGGGCTTTGCTGGACCAAAGTGCTGAAGTGCGCGAGGTGGCCGTCCAGGCGCTGCATCCCCGTCTGTCTGACCGTCAGATTGACCGGGCGGCGCAGGATCCGTCGCCGGAAGTCAGGAAAGTCATCAGCGATCTGGTCCCCGCCAGCAGGGTACGGACTGCCGTCAGCATGACGATGACGCCGCCACCCCCCTCCACGACGATTGTCATCGGAACCGAGCCGCAGCAATCCCGGACATTCACCGGCGAGATACAAGGGATCAGCGAAACGCGTAAAACGCTCTCCGCGCGAGCCATGGGCAAAGACGTGTCCGTAATCGACGCCAGGGGCCGCCCGTTTCCGCCGGAGATCCAGCCGGGCACATATGGGAAGGTCATGCTGGATAGGACTGGCAATCTGACGTTTGAGGGCAAAGGGTTGGCCAAGAACCAGCAGAGGGCCTTGCAGGCGGCTAGGGGACTCCAATGAGCACGGCAACCGCTACAGAGGCCCGTGAATCTCCTTTGCTATCCAAGGTGGATAATGCCGGTAACACCCACATTTACCAGCGTAAAACAGCCGGTGATCTGCTGGTCGGCGAGCACATTCTGGAGCATGTCATTGGCCATAAGCCAATGGTGGCCACGCCGATTTTGGCGATTGCGCGCGTGGATGAGGGCGTCATTGTCACCATCCCCGACCGTCATGGATCCAACGCGCCTGTAGAGGAACTGTATCCTTCGGATAAACCGGTTTTTATCAGCAAAACGCCGCATTTGGAACAGTATGATCCAACGCAAAATGTTTTTGTGCAGCAGGAGAAACTGATGGAGCAAGCATCTGCTCAGAGGGTGGAAGAGGTTCTGTCTAACCCTGACGATTACCAGCGGGCGCTTGGCGTCAGCCGCGTGTATCCATCCATGGATGACCGGCAGGTTAACCGGGCGCTCCAGGATAAGGACTGGATCGTCCGCATGAATGTGCTCATCAAGGCGATGGACGCAGACGAGACGGATCGTGTCGACGACACGGTGGCGCTCACCCTGATGAGCGACAAGAAGCCCGAGATTTCCATGCGGGCGCAAAGGCTGTTTCAGGATCGGGAATTGTCCCGTGCCGGGTGCGAACCCCATTTTTCGCAACAGGAGGGTGGTGTTATGGAAGCAGAAGCAGGGAAGGGTAAGCAGTTTGGTGGTCTTCAGGGTGCCATTCTGGCCGAGAACGGCAAGTGGCACAATTTGTCCGCCTATGTGGACAAGGAAGGTAAGCTCCGCGGCTCGTTGGAAGTGGATGGCGAGAAGCACAAGCTGGAGTTTGCGGAAAAAGAGCGTGATGGGAAGAAGTCCCTGGGTGCCATCGTCAAACGGGAGAATGGCCCCGACATGTACGTCCGTATCGCTGCGGTCGAAGGTAGAAATGGCCGTTTCGCCAGCATGTCGCTTTCTGAAAAGAATGCTGAGGGCAAGTGGCAAGGCATCGTCGGCAAGGGCGGTGGCCTGCGCATGAACGATGCCTTGCTGGACGGTAAAGGCGTCCATTCCAAGGAGGCGCAGTTTATCGAGAAGACGCTGGACGTGGGGCCGGGGGCGTTGATTCCGGTGAAGGCCCGTGAAAATGCCATTGACCAAGGCCAGGCCGCGCCTACCCGCGCCGATTACTCGCGGGAAGCAATCCCTTCGCAGGGTGCAGCCCAGACGGTAACCTTGGGTGAGGAGCCCGGCAATCAGCGCCGTTGGACGGGCAAGATCGTGGGTATTGCGGAAGATCGCAAATCCGTCGATATGCAGTCCGCCGGTAAGGTTTCCCGTGTGGTCGATGGACAGGGCAAGGAATTTCCGGCTGATTTGGCGGTCGGAAGTTACGGAAAGCTTTTGCACGACAAGACCGGACCCAAGTTTGCCGCCCAGGAACAACAGCGCGGCAAGGAAAAGGGTAAAGGAGGTCGTGAAGTTTCGGTGTAAGTGGTGTGGTGCGTCCCTGTTGACGTGCCGTCTGCAAGACCCGCCGGCTCCTCGCTGTTTCAAGTGGGTAAGGGATAGAATCCTGGTCGCGGAAGGCGCGCAGATGCAAGGGGGTTGAGGGATGGTTCAGGAGCAGTTGTTTTCGCTGGGCATCTCGCGGAGCGCATGCGGCTCAGCCGCCAGGATCTCGAAACGGATATCCGCGGCGAATTCGGCGTTGTAGCCCGAGGCATCCGGACTGAAGGTGGTGCCTTCAGGCGGCGTGTAGAGCCAGCCGGAAGCCGCCATGTCGGCGCAGATTTCGGACTCGAACTGGATTTCCTGGTGGATACTCACGGGTAGGCTATTCCACCGGAGGCCAAGCGGTTTCGCTTTTACCCGGCACAGCCAGCGGAATCGTCAGTTTGGGCAAACTCATCCGTGTGCTTTGACTGGC
>Ga0172381_10003895_pt1 | contig 15620 bp, 19 predicted proteins | sample Leawel6488metaG_FD_119754 | JGI IMG/M metagenome (GOLD analysis project Ga0172381, IMG submission 119754) | Leachate microbial communities from a municipal landfill in Southern Ontario, Canada - Leachate well 64-88 metaG | ecosystem: Engineered > Solid waste > Landfill > Unclassified | place...
AACAATTAGAGAATATATATGACCAAGCAGCAAGCAATACAGTTTTTTGAGCAAAAGCAAGTCCGTACAGTATGGGATAGGGTCCGAAACATTTAATGAGTTTATACTAAATGGAAGTGTTTGAACTTTGGGGTTTACAACCTAAATCCCCGTTTTTTTTTCTTTTGCATTCTCCTTCTAAATTCGTCTTCTTGTGGATCTGGGCCATGACTTTCTGGTGTGAATAGCCCCAGTGCTGTATTGAATGCAGATTCAATTGCTTCTTGCTTTATTGCGCCTGTTTCTGTTGGAGCCTCTTTTATCGGTTCAAGACTATTCGCTTTGTTGGTGTTGCCTGTGTTGCTATTTTGTGAGGCTTGTTTCTGCCCTTCAAAAAAGGCATTGATTTTAGAAAAGCTCAAGCTTCTGTCAATCTCTGAGCCTTTAAATTGGTATTGGCCTTTCTGGAAAATTATTCCCTGAACCTGTTTCGTGTTGCTTTTTACAATGAGCTTATAATCAATTTTATGGTTGCTTTCCAATTTAATTTTAAAATCTGACCAACTATAACTTTGGTTCATTGTCGATTTTATTGCATCATATAATTGATACTTGGTTTTGTCGGGTTCCTTTAAGCGTTCTCTCTTTACATTTTGCTTGCCCTCGCTAAAGCTTAATTTGTATTTTTCCTTTATTTTCTTAATCACAAGTTCATTACGTCTATAGTCGTTTTTGTCTGAGATAATTTTGGCGTCGTTGTTCACTCGGTTAAAGACTATGTGAACATGAGGATGTTGGGCATCGTTATGTCGGACAATGATATATTGAGTATTTGTGATTTCCATTTCTTTCATATACTCCCGCGCCAGGGCTTTCATTACTTCATTTGTAAGGCGTGGTGCATCTTTTGGCAGATAGCTTAAAGAAATATGTCCAACTGGCTTTTTGATATCCGGGCGCATCAGTGCTTGAACCTCAAAACTATCTATAATCGTAGAGACATCATTGGTAATGACTCCGGATCCTGAGAGGAACTCGGCCTTGTCTTTGCCGGTCACATATTTTACACAACCTTTGAAGTTGCTGCCCTTACTTATTTTTCCAATCATTTGAGAGTTTTGTAATGATATTCTTAAGTGTTGCATAAAGTTTAGCCGCTTCATTACCTGCGGCAAAATATCCGCTTGTATTTGCTTTTTTTGCCAACTGATTCACATTATAAGATAGTTTAGACAGATTACGCAAGACACTTGCATCTTCCGGAGTGATTCTGGGAACAACCTTTGCCTTGAGTGTAGATTGTGTGGCATATTGACTGATTTTTAATCCGGTTTCTGCTGCTCTTTTTTTAATATTTTCATATTCCAATAGTGAAAATCTGGCGGTAATGACCTTACTTTTTACTTTCATTTCTGGCAGTTTCGGACGGCCATTTGGATTGATTGATTTCATGATGTCAAGATTGCTTGATTTAATATTTTGAGACCAAAGGGATTAAAAATGCCTCGCAGAGCAAGGGTTTTCGTTTACGAAAACATAACCTTGCTCCTGCCTCTGCAAATTATTTTGAGTCAAGAACTCATTAAGGTCTTTAAACCCTTTGTAGGATTCGGAATGATCAATAGTTTCAATTCCCAGATTTCGAATTTCATTTAAAGCGTTTTTCCCGGCTGTGTCGTTATCAAGAAAACAATGGATTTTACGGTGAGATAAAAGAAAATCTTTCCCGCCAGATAAGGTGCTGACGGAGTTTAGAATTAATGAATCTTGAATAGGGGACGAGATGTTTTTTAGAGTCAGGTAGGAGAGGAAATCCATAAACCCCTCAAATACCAGACAGCCTGCAGAACAGGAATTTATTGTTGTAATTGTCTTTGGACTGCTGCTTCCCTTGAAAAAAGGATTTCTTAATTCCCAACCCCCTCCATTGTTGGCAAAGCCAATTGCATAAAACTCTTTTTGGCCTGACGTGTAGTTCACTTCTTTGCAATATCTCGTGGCAATAGAAATGTTGATAAATCTTTGCTGTAGATAAGATATTAATTTATAGCTAGATAAATTCTGCGTTTTGAGTATGATAAGTCCGCTATAATTACTTTCCGGAAACTGTTTATTTTGTCTTATGAATACAATATTCTTTTTTGATCTTAGTATTTGAATTGCCTCCAGAGAGTCACACTTTTCAAGATGCATTACCAGGTCAATTATTGACCCTCCTTTGCCAATCCCAAAGTCGTACCAAAGGTTTTCCTTATAGTCTACTTTGAAGCTAGGGGTTCTTTCTGTTCTTAGTGGTGAGATGTAAATGCCGAATCTTCCATTTTCTCGGCAGGGTGTAATCTCTAATTCTTTTAGAAATTGTTTTATGTCTATGTCTTTTAATTTTAGAGGGTACATGTTATGATAAATTGTTATTTTGTAAGAAATATGATTTAATTGACAGTGAAAGAGAAAGTTATACGGCTTACAAAAACCTTACACAATTTTACTTTGTAAGATTTGGCTGTGGGAGTTTGTTGCTTTGTTAGGCCTTTGTAAGGTTTTTGTTACTTCCGTAAATAATAGATATATAGTCTATTATAAAGAAAATCTAACAGAGTAACAGAATCTGTTCAAGTTTTTCTTTTTTCACCGTATAGAACCTGCCTGTTTTTGGAATCATTTCAATTGCTCCGTCATAATTGAGGTGGTAGCAGTTGTAGTGCTTGGGTTCGCAAGGCTTTAGCTCCCAATTGTATTGAAGAATCCTGCGGATATAGATGTGTTCTGTTTTTATTCCTCTTAAATCCAACATCATCACCATTTCGCCTATGCAGAAATTTAGTTCGGGCAGTTCTTTCGTTTGCATTATCTCTGAAATAATCTGTATCATTTCATTTTCTGCTTTGTTACGGTTGTGCTCAATAATCTTGTACAATGCATCGGTACGAATGATATCGTTCCTGAACCACATTCGGCTTTCCCTTTTTGTGTGAAGCCGCCTATTTACAAGAAAGAACAAAAAGCAGGGTAGTTCTTCTTTCATCTCAAATAGCAAATTTGGATTATCTGCCCTGAGCTTTGGAACTTTCCGGATCCAGTATCTGGTTTCTCCCTGTTCGACATGAATGGGGTTTAGTTCATTGTTGGAACAAAGGATAAATTTTGCAAAAAACTCTACTTCGTTTTTGTCTTTGCCCTTTGCCTCTGCCTTGTAATTTCTGGCGGTGCTAAGGTTCTTTATGCGTTCGCTGTCTTCTTTGCGGTCTAGCAGAACCTCGTCTACGGCAACTATTAGCTTTGTGGCCCAATCTGAGTTAAACTGGCTCCTGAAATCTTCGTTGGTGTTAAAGGTCATGTTGCCGCCAAAGATTACTTTGAGCAGATTTAGGAATGTTGTTTTTCCGGTATTTCTCTCCTTAGAAACCAACATTAAAATTGGCAATCTTTGAAGAGGTAGAGTATAGAGCAGTTGCAGATAGTCCAGACCCATTTCCAATTGTTCGCCAAAAATATGAGCCAGAAAAGCTTGGATTATTTTACATTCCCCTTCCCTTGGAGTGATTAGCGTTGGCTCATATTCGTTCAGAAAATTGCCTATGCGGCTTTGGTAGCATTTATGGCTTGGCACGCAGCAAAAGCCGTCATACTTCTCTACCTTGGAGATATAGTCTCTTTCATGGTCTTGGCGAAGTGTTTCGTAGTTCCAGGGGATTCTTCTTTCAATGAAGTCTCCGCTTAGCAGTGGCTTTCTCACAATCTTGTAAAGAGTTGTGGCCACTCGTATATATTTGCTTGCCATGACATCTACTTTTTGCGTCTGGCACTTCTGGCTATGAAAAGGATGGAGTCTGAATCTGTTACTTTGCTCTTTGTTTGTCTATTGGCCCATTCTAATACTTCTTTACGGGAGAATACGAGCTTGTTCCCATATTTGCGATGGGGCATTTTTCCTGCAGAGGTTAACTTATATATCTTAGCTTTGGACGTAGGGAAGCCCTGTTCATCAAGTAGGGATAGGGTTGTGGATAGGGTGATGGTATCCGGCGGAACAATCTTGGTGTTAACCTTGGGCAGCAGTTCAGATACCGCTTCATTAACAATGGCTTTTAACTCTTCCGGAGTTGTTACAATAATATTTGTCATAATATTTGTCATAATCTTGCATGTTGAATTATTAATAATGGGCTATCGTCATAGCCAGAGTCAATGCATTGACAATGCAAAAGAATAAAGGATATAAATTATTGCAAAATAGGGGAATAGCTTTACAATGTTAGGACAATAGTAGCCAACGGGAGACAATCAGAGTCCTTTAAAGCGGAAAAAGTGATGTGGGGTTTACTAACGCTAGACAAACTAAGACAAATGTAGGTCATATCATACATTTTCTCTATGATGTAAAGTCATGAAAAATTGAATCTAAATTTTTATAAATGTTTGCTGAGCTGTTTAATAACAGCTTCTGTATTAAAGATTTCCAGATTAAGAAAGGTTTTAGTATCTCCATGAGAAATAAAGCCTTCTTTAATCCATTTGTCAAGAGTGGGTCTGGAAATCTTCATCATTTTGGCCAAATCATTCTTACGAATCATCTGCTTTCCTCCAAGAACTTCAATGGAATTTCCCTTAACTGCCATAAAGTTTTTGAGGTTATTTATTGCCTTATCCACATCCATAATCTTAGCCGGAGCTTTCTTTTCCTTCACAGAAAGACTTAATGTGGAGAAATCACAATTCTCAAACCTGGAATCAGCTTGCAACTCTCTGATAATATCTCCAACACACTCAAGTTCCAGAGGATTTATTTTTATTTCTTTACGTCGTGGCATAATGATTATTTTAAACCGTGAGCCCTTTGTGAGCCCTTTAATTGAGTATGATGTTCCTTTAGCAGTTGGTTTATTAACGTTATTATTCAATAATTACATTCTTATTATAAATCATATCCGCCACAATTGTTTTAGTTTTTCTACTCCCTGTTTATGCTTATCAGGATTATGAGATTTAAGTTTTAATATATTGAGCTGTTTCCACTGAATTGAGGGATAGTTCTCAAAATTGCAATAGTCGGATTCTTCCCATTGTGGTTCACCATCCTCAAAACTTACCAAAAATTCTTTATCCCTTTTACTCAAATTGGAGTTGATATACTCTATCAGGATAAGTCTTGTTTGCTCATATTCGGAATAAGTAAAAGGTATTGATGACATTCCTTCGAATTGATTATTCAAAGCATCTCTTTGGTTGTTTAAGTTTGGGTTCAGAGATTCAAAAAGTGGTCTGTCGCTACCGAGTAGGCAGAAGATAAATCCATATTTAATCTCTTCAAAATCTTTAACATAATCGAACATCAATTTAACATCGAACAAATCTCTTGGGTGTTGACGGTCAAGTGCCGCTGTTATTTTTCCTCCGTACAACTGTGTAAGCGGAACTATTCTCGCTTTGCAAAATACTCCAAACTCCTCTTGTGCGAGCTCACACAATGTCATAGTTGTGGGTTCAGACACAATGCCTCGTTTTACATCATTAACCTCAATCTTTACCAAAGACCCATTCAAGGAACACATCAATTTATTGGGTTTCTCATCAACCCTAATTCCCGGAATGGATTTTATTATTTTGCTTTTGATTGTGTTTAGGCTTGTTTTTATCTTTTTCAGACTTTCGTCTCTCGGCTCTACTGGGATATAAGTGAGGTCAATATCAACCGAGTATCGAGGCAGATTTTGAATAAAAAGATTTATCGCTGTACCTCCATGAATGGCGAAACACTCCTCATCGGATACAATAGGAATAATTCTCAATAAGAGTCGAACCCTCTCTTTATATTCGGGATTAATCATAATTTTTCAAATCTACCGGAATTGTAATTCTATATTTGTTATCATATACACCGCCTTTTACTATTTCTCGCTTTCCACTTCCCAGGCTGATTTTAGTTAAATCCAGTTCACTAAACCAACTATGTCTGGTTTTTTCTGCCATATACAGGAACAGACGTTTAACCTTAACAGAACGGCACACTTCAAGTAGTTGTTGAACCTTTGTTGGTTGCAATATAGACAGCAACTCCATAACATAATAAAGATCTGTCAGGTTATAATATTGAGGTGCAAGATAAAGGCACTCCATAAATGCTCTCTCGGGAGACGATATTAATATATCAAACACTCCCTGTTTTATGGTATCTATACTTGTTTTAGCTCCAAAACATTCTGTTGTAAAATGTCGTAAGTTAACGCCCCAATCATATTTTATAAACCACGATGGTAATCGCTCTCCTAGTGGCAAGAAAAGTTCGATATTTTTTTTGCCCATCGGAACATAGTGGGAATAACCTAATAAATCCAATGCAGACATAGCCCCTATAGAAATATTCTTTTCCAATTGAGTATTTAAACTGAATATAGCACCATTCAAAGTGGGTTTCTCGCCGGTACGAACCATGACCCCAGAGGCAACAGGAGTCAACCACATAGAATTTATGTAGCGATGTTGCAATGAATATGGGATATTATTCTGTTTCATCCACGACGATAGGAATAATGCCCCAGATGGAACCTTCTGAAGCAGTTGGTTTAATTTGGATTCATTTGTTATACTCATAGTGCAAAGATATAAAATAAAATAAACCGTTGTACCATTAGTCGATCTCTATATGAGTATTAATAATTACTTTCCATTTAAGGCGAATTTCTTAAAAATTTGTCAGCAATGCTGCATTTTTCTGAGGCTTCATATACACTTGGGAACAATACCCATTTGTTACTGTAACATTTCTTTCCACTTGTTATAAAGAGCGTCCTCCCTTGTTAATCCAATTGATGTACTCTTAAGCCCCCAACAACTTGGTGTCCATAAAGCGTATATTTTTCCAGGGTACAGGTGCGAAAAATCTCTCCAGGTATCTCTAATAAATGCTTCATGTAATGGATATTGTCTTGTCAGAATGATACGCTTGATATTGAATTCATTGCCCTTGAAAATCTTTTGCAAATCTGTCATTTGTATAGACACAAAATCGCTATTCTTACCCTTTGGGATAAAATAATTCAAGTCAGAGTCTTTATATGATAGTAGTTTTATTTCGGCTTCAATCTTTAATTCGTTTAAAAATGAGACTGATGTCACAAGATCAGTAATAGCAATTTTGTTTTCTTTTAAAAAAACAATTTTTTCGTCTTTGCTAGCGTTTAGAAGGGTGGATTTATTATGAATTCTAGGCATAACATCCCAAAAAAGGTTTCTTGGCCTCCCATAAAAATAATCGATTGAATTATTTTTTACGTTCTTTTTATCAAAGATTTGCGGATTGAATGTCCCAATATAAAGTGTCTCAAAGTTCCATTTTGGTTCAAGATTGTCTATGAACTTGTGGTTAATAGTTGTTTTCATAGAATATATTTTATTATCCATTATCCATTATGTGTAAATTACATTATAACTGCATAAGTAATCATATTTTGATTATTTGCGCATATTTGTTGTAAGGAGAGTTTATTAAAAATTTGTCAGTAATGCTGCATTTTTCTGTCTTTCTTCTTTTTCAAAAGATGCCAGGTAACTTTCTGTGGTTTTTAGGTTGGCATGGCCAAGACTTTCTGAAATGAAGCTTAGGTTGGTTCCGCTTCTTTTCAGAACGGTGGCAAATGAGTGTCTGGCGGTGTAAGTGCTAATCTTCCCAATCTTTAATGCTTCTCCAATTGCATTCATTCTGCGGTTAATTCTTCTTATAATATCACTGGCTACTTTTACTTGCTGTTCGGCATCTTCGTCACCTTTTAGAAATGGGAAGATATAGTTGTCGGGAGATTTTGGATTGCCCCATTTCTTAATAATGGATTCCATTTCGGGGGTTATGCTCGCTCTAATCTCTTTTCTGGATTTGGAGCGCCTGATTGTTTTCTTTCTTATAAAGAATATTTCCCCTTCCTCTATGTTTTTGTATTTTAGCATAATAAGGTCTGCTATATTTATTCCGTTGCATAAGTATGAGAAGAACCATAAGTCTCTGTATTTTTCTGTGGCCTCGCTTCCGTCGGAGTATTTTACAATTTGGGCAATCTGCTCCAGATTTAGTGCTTTCTTTCTCCCTACTCCCTCGGGGATTTCATATTTCCCTCTGCCAAAAGGATATTGGGACAGCTTTAATGCTCCTGCAGTAATTGAATCATTTATTATGGCTTTGAGTGCCCTCATGTACATTCCTACGGTTGTGTAGTTTCTGTTTAGCAGCAAATGCTTTTCAAATTTTCTTAGCCAATCAACTGTAATACTATCAAGCGGAATATTATTGCCGGCATATTGCTCGATACAATTTAAAACATTTTGATAGTAGTTTCTGGTATTAATTTGTTCGTTGGCTTCCAATGCTTCAATTTTGACTTTGAATGTGTTGTCTAAAATTTCTCCGGCAGCTTTACCCAATCTTACATTTAGGCTGTCAAACGAAAACTCGCCTTTTGATGCTAAGTCTTCAACATTCTTTAAAATGAGGTCATAGCTGTTTTTGATACTATTTCTTGTTTTAGACAGTTCGGCAGATTTGGAATCAGGCATTCTTTCCCAATCCTTTATGCTCAATTCTTTTCCGGTAGAATAGTATTTTTGAACCCGTTTAAAAATTACCTGAACCTTTACAGGATATAATCCATTTTGTTTTGGCCTTCTGGTATCCAAAATCGTTAAAACTGTAACTCCGTCTTTGCAATCTCTATACATAATTTGCATACAATTTTTCAAAAAACTAAAGGACAAATTCTGAGGATTCTCATCTAATGGGCTGTTTTGTACTAAACCACCTTATTTTCACTTCTGAGAAATATTTCAGTTATGCTGATGAGGGAAAATTTGAAAAATACTTAAAGGGAAACGGGAATAATTTTGTATGAGCAACCTGTAATCTTACAGATTTCCCTTTACCCATTAATAAATAATTGATTAGAGAAGCGGTTTATTACGCTTTTGGCATATTTGTTGATTATCATCGATAAAGTAACCAATATCAAGAATTTATCATTTAAAATCATTTGTAAAATGAAAAAACTATTTTTTATCATTGTATCACTAAGTCTTTGCTTACCAATTTTTGCACAAAAAAATATTATCGGCAGAATAATTAATTCCGAAACCAAAGAAAAAGTTCCTTATGTAAGCATAGGAATTGAGAGCAAAGCCACTGGGACAGTCTCAAATGATGCTGGAGAATTTTCGTTGAAAATTAACGAAAATATAAGTCCATCTGATAGTATAACCTTTTCAGCCATAGGATTCAAAACAGTAAAATTCACTCTTGAGGACCTTACTGAAGTGGATAATGCGATTAATCTCGTTCCGATGGTTTATGAATTGGAGGGAATTACTGTCACAAACAGAACAACCAAGAATGTCATTCTTGGAAGAAATCAAAAAGGTTCAGGTATGTTTGAGTGTCCCTTTTTTATTTCATATGAATTAGATTCAAAAGATAGAATTAGCAGAGAGATAGGAATGCTGTTCAAAACCAAGAATGATTGTAGGCTAAATAGCGTAAACTTCTTTATTAAGAGAAATAATTATACCAGCGTAAAATTTCGGCTTACATTTTATTCTGTTGAAAATGATCGGCCAAAAGATATAATCGTAAACCAAGACATCATTTTTGATATTAAAGACCAGTATAAAGGATGGTTTAAAGTAGATTTGGAACCTTATTTAATATTTATTCAAAAGAGAGAGTCTTTCGTTGTTACTTTGACTCTGTTGGAAGATGAATTAAACAATAAACGAAATTGGTTCTCATTTTCTGGAGCGTTGATATCTAGTTATAATGTGTTCCGTAAGGATAAAGCGATGGATAAATGGACGAAAGAAAATTATGCAGTTAGCATGTTTCTGGAAACAACTGCCTTTATGGATTGAGTGCATCAATTTGATTTTTTGTTGCATAACTTAATATTAACCACAAGACTGCGTTTGCCGACTTATATAAACTCTCATGTAAACCGAAGTGAAAACCTCTTGTCCAATTACTTCAAATTACCCTGTTCGGCTTGTTTAATCATATCTGTATTTGCTGTGATGAAAACTTCAACACGACGATTCTGAGCTCTTCCTGCCGGAGTCGAATTGTCTGCAACCGGAGCATCATAAGCCTTTCCCTCAGTAGTTATTCTCTTCATCGCGATACCATTTACATTTAGGTAGCCAGCAACAGAAGTCGCCCTTTCTATAGACAATCTCTCATTTAGCTCACGAGTACCTGTGTTGTCGGTGTGACCATAAATTGTAATATCAGTTTCCGGAGTATTCTTTAAAGATTCCACAAACTTAGACAGAGAGGACCTTGAAGATGAGTTTAGTTCACTTTTGCCAGTTTCGAATAAAATACCATTGTCAAAGGTTACTTTGATAGCTTTTAGATTATTTGCATCTGTAACAGTCTCAACTTTAGCTCCTTCTATTTTCTCCAATTCTGCCTTTTGCTTATCCATCTTGTTGCCAATTAATACACCAGCGCCGGCACCTACCACGCCACCAATTGCAGCACCTATAGCAGCGCTTTTACCACTTCCGGCAAGAGCACCAATACCTGCACCAACAGCGGCACCACCAGCTCCTCCAATAATACCACCCTTTGTGGCATTATTCATTGTCCCACAGCCATTTAAAATAATAACTCCACTAAGAAAAATTACTGTAAGAAATTTAAAAATTTTCATTTTATACTTAATTTAAGAATTAATATCAATACAAATATATAAAAATTTCACAAAGTTTTAAATTATTTAATTGCAGAATTTCCTAAATTCGCTTAAATAATACCTAATATTGTAATATGAAAGGCAGGGAATATTACTTAGAGCTCCTTAAACAGCACATTAAAAACCCAAAGATGATTGCCCACAGCCTTGCTTCTGAGGCTGTACTGAGGACATTGGCTCGCCGGTTTGGTGAGGATGAAGAGATGTGGGGAATTGCGGGACTATTACACGACATTGACGTAGAGATAACAAATGGAGATTCAATGCGCTCAGTCCCATCGAAGCTGAACTGGGGTTTTGATTCAATTGATTTATTATGCGAATAGAATACGATATAAAGCTAGGGTTCAAGGATGTAATGTTCCGTCCGAAACGATCAACTTTGAAAAGCCGGTCGCAAGTAAAGCTTGAACGCACTTTTAAATTACTGCACAGCAAAAGCGATTGGACCGGGATACCGGTAATGGCTGCCAACATGGACACTGTCGGAACTTTCGAGATGGCACTAGCTTTGCAGAAACACAAGCTGTTTACAGCAATACATAAGCATTATACCATAGAGGAGTGGCATGATTTTCTGGCGAGCGCTCCCAAAGAAATTGAGAATTATATTGCAGTAAGTACCGGTACCAGCACTAATGACTATGAAAAGCTATGCCAGGTATTCAATTTCCACCCCCAACTCAGATTTATATGTATTGACGTAGCAAATGGATATTCTGAGCACTTCGTCGCATTTGTGAAACAAGTCCGGAAGAAATTTGCCGACAAAGTTATCATAGCAGGCAATGTTGTTACAGGAGAAATGGTAGAAGAACTTCTGCTGGCAGGAGCAGATATCATCAAGGTAGGCATCGGGCCAGGTTCTGTATGTACAACTCGAATCAAAACAGGAGTTGGATATCCGCAACTTTCAGCAATTATTGAGTGCGCAGATGCAGCGCATGGATTGGGCGGTCATATTATAAGTGATGGAGGTTGTTCAACACCGGGTGATGTTGCAAAGGCATTTGGAGCGGGAGCCGACTTTGTAATGTTAGGCGGCATGTTGGCAGGGCATAATGAAAGTGGCGGCGAACTGATAGAAAAAAACGGTGAAAAGGTTAAACTGTTTTACGGAATGAGCTCTTCCACTGCTATGAAGAAACATTCCGGAGGTGTTGCAGAGTACCGGGCCAGTGAAGGGAAAACCGTTGTTGTGCCATATCGTGGAGAAGTTGAGGAAACCGTCCTCGATATACTTGGAGGAATTCGTAGCACTTGCACATACGTAGGAGCGTCTCAACTGAAGGAACTCACAAAGCGAACAACATTTATAAGAGTGGCAGAGCAGGAGAACCAGGCCTATAATGGCAATGATCAATAAGTTGTTTTTGTAAATTTCCTTTTTTATTATTAAAAATTTTAATTATGTCAAAAGAAAAAGAACCAAAAGAAAAATCCGGGAAAAAAGAACCCAAAAAAAGTCTGAAAGAAAAACGCGCTGCAAAAGCAGCTAAACGCGAAGAGAAAAATAATTAGTTTTTTGGACAAAAAAATTAACCTTTTTTCTTCGGTTTTGGCATTGATCTATTGCAAAGATAAAACTTCTACCTTTGAAAGAAAATACATTTTCTTTATGATTATCGGGATAGACATTGGCAGTACGACTACAAAAGCTGTGGCCGTTCAAAACGGAGAGGTGATAAAGACCATTAAAACCAAGGCTTACGATGCAGTTACATCGGCAACCGGTGCTTTGGGCAAGATTATAATTGAAAGCAATCTCAACATCTCCTGTGTAGAAAAAATAATCATTACTGGAGCAGGTGCTTTAAAAATCAATAATGAAATTTTCGGGATAACAACCCATAAAATCGATGAAATTACTGCAATTGGTATAGGAGGGATGTTTCTTTCCAAAAAAGAAAATATCGTTATAGCAAACATTGGGACAGGAACATCAATTATCGAGGCAAAGAGAGATAAAATTACACATATCGGAGGAACAGGCATGGGGGGTGGTACAATAACCGGATTGTCAAAAGAGCTCATAAAAACCTCTACTTTTGAAAATATTTTAAAATTGGCAGACGAGGGTGATCTTCAACAGGTTGATCTGCTTATTGAAGATATTTCGGACTCCAATATAAGTTTCCTGAATAAAGAAGCAACTGCATCAAATTTTGGGAAGATGCTTGACACTGCAAAAAAAGAGGATATTGCTCTGGGAATTGTCAATATGGTTTATCAGGTTATAGGCGTGATTTCTGTCTTTGCAGCAAAAAGCAGAAATATCGAAACTGTTATAATTACTGGAAACGGAAGCAACAACCAAATTGGTAAAAAGATTCTTAAGGAGATCTCAATTATGTACAATATCAATTTTGAGTTTCCTGCTAATGCAGAATACGCAACGGCTATGGGAGCAGCACTGTCGGAGTTGTAAAAATCACATCTTCCAGCCCCGTCCATGCTTTGTCCTCTCAAAAAGCCGCCTTTTTCACAGTCACTTTTTCCAGTTCAGTTTCGTTCACTTCAACACCTATGCCCGGGCCTTTCGGAACATCCATAGTACCATCCGGATTCACTGTAAAAGCAGGCTCCACGATCTCTTTTTTATAGTATTTTTTGCTGGCTGAGATATCACCTGGCAGAGTAAAGCTAGACAGCGAAGCCAGGGCAACATTGCCGGCTCTGCCGATGCCCGATTCAAGCATTCCGCCATGCCATACAGGAATATTCATGCTTGCGCAATAATCGTGAATTAGTTTGGATTCCGTGAATCCTCCAACTCTTCCTGGTTTTATGTTAATTAGGGTCTACTGAATAATTCTCACAGGCATTAAAAAATGACCAAAAGGAGAGAATTGCTCTGTTAATAAATATTTCAATTTCATCAAGTTGTCAAAAAGGAGGTTTAAAACAGAGCCGACAATACCCTTGGTATGCCGTATGAGGTTCATGACAAAAACGATGGCTGCTATCCAACTCATTAAGGTATATCTTATCCACCAGAAGCAGTTCCGGATAATGCCCGTGCAGCTCCCTATACCTCTCCACCTGCATCCGAAGGTCGCATCCTTCATTGTATGCGTTCCAGTCAAAACGGTCAATCCTTGCATAACCACCCTGAAGACTTACATTGATCTTGGCTCCAAATTCTACTTTAGCCTTGGCCTTTCCCCTTACTATTGGCCTCACATGTGGCTGATGGATGCTCACTATCCTGTCCGGGCAACTGTTGGACCTGTCCCTGAACATACTTTCCTGTTGTTCCAGAACATGCTGCATGACAAAGAAATACTTAAGCTGGTGCTTGTCAAGGAGGGGTGTTACCGTTATCAGATTCATCTGATGTATCTTCTTGGGATTTGGCTTTTATTCCCAATCCTTTCCTTATCAGCTCATCTGTCATTGCTTCAAAAACATTCAGATCCAACCTTTTACGTATGTGCACCAGCAACGAGGGGTCCATTACCGGCTTCTTGCTAAAAGCCTGCAAGCCCAGAAAGTATTGCATATATGGGGTTTCCTGTATCATCTCTATAACCACTCCCAGAACCCAGTCTTGCATCTTTTGTGGGTGCCCCGCGGTTCGTCTTGAAGTTCCGGTAGTACAGGTCGGCAAACCTGTCCCAAGGGATGACACTTGCCAACAAAACCCACCGGTTTTCTGTATCAAGGTCTGCCTCGAAAGGCATTGCGAATTCTTTTATCGAAAGCTGTTGTTGTGGACGATATCTTCTCATCAGATGCAAACTTTTTGATGTAAAAAAAAGCATTAATTTGCATTTGAACAAGGGTTTATAACGTTTATTATACAGATATTTAATGAATTGTGGCTTATTCAGTAGACCCTAATTAGTTGATGTGCGCAACAATTACTGTCGTTTTGTTTATTGGATTTCAGTTGAAGGGATTGTGAATCTAAAATTACTTCCCTTGCCTAATTCACTTTCAACCCAGATTTTACCGCCATGTTTTTCCACAAATTCTTTGCAAAGTATTAATCCCAAGCCTGTCCCATCTTCTTTGTTGGTCCCCAGTGTGGTAAATTGTTCAGACAACATCCATAGTCTTGGCTGGTTATTTTTCTCGATTCCAACTCCGTTGTCGGATACATTGATAATTGGGTTATCCTGATTTTTTTCAGTATAAATATTGATTTCTCCGTTCGGGTAGGTGAATTTTATAGCATTAGATATTAAATTTCTTAATATTGTTTTGAGCATATTAAGATCGGCAAATAAAACTGTTTTTTCAGAATCAGAAAAATTAAGCCGGATGTTTTTCTTTTGAGCCTGACCTGACAGGCTGTAAATAATTTCCGGGCAAAGATCTTCAAAGATAATTTTCTGGGGTTCAAATGCTAACCTGCCTGATTGGGATTTGGACCATAAAAGTAAATCTTCCAACAGACTATAAGTTTGATGAGAAGCATCATAGATCAGTTTTATCTGTTCTTCAATTTGATCTATATCCAATTCTTTCAAATTCTCCATAAGAAATTCAGAAAACCCTAGAAGTATGCTAAATGGATTCTTTAAATCGTGAGCAATAATTGAGAAAAATTTATCTTTTGTTGCATTTGCCTCTTTCAGTTCAAACTTTTCTTTAATCAGCTGTCGTTGGAGATTAATTATCTCATTATTCAGTTTGTGCATTGTCTTGTTTTGCAAAACAAGTCGACTTGTATCCACATCACCTACTATCAGTAACTTATTCTCTTTCCTGTAAACCTTAGCCTGAATAGAGGTAGAAGCATTCTCCGACGAATGATCGCCAATTGTGAGAAATCCTTTGTAAATTAGGGTAGATGCAAAAGTACCGGAAGAGAAACTTTCCATCTCCAGCAATTTGTCAAAAGTTGGATTTAATAAATTTTTATATGGTTCCCCTTTGAAAAAAGAGAACATTGCTTCGTTTGCAAAA
>Ga0172381_10003896_pt1 | contig 15615 bp, 16 predicted proteins | sample Leawel6488metaG_FD_119754 | JGI IMG/M metagenome (GOLD analysis project Ga0172381, IMG submission 119754) | Leachate microbial communities from a municipal landfill in Southern Ontario, Canada - Leachate well 64-88 metaG | ecosystem: Engineered > Solid waste > Landfill > Unclassified | place...
ACAAGTACCCGTCCGAGATCGAAAGTGTCTTAAAACGGCTATAAAACGGTTATTTTGATGGTTGTTCATTTTTCCTTGACATTAAAATTCCTCGTAAAGTTATTATCATCTCTCTTTAGGGATGTATTATGAAAAGTAAAAAACCACATAGCTGATTACACAAAGAATACCAACAAATAGTACATACAAAGAAAAGATACGTACTACTGGATTGTAAAATATCTTTTTGAATAATTTCATGTTGAGTTCCTACTTATTAATTGTGAATAACAAATGTAATAATTATTAATCAGAAAAACAAATGTTTAAGGTAATATTTTACTCCCTGGAAGAGAAGAATTTTAACTCTGTCGGGGATCAGTATTGCCTAACAATCTTTTTCCAATCATCTCTACAATTTTAACAGTTACCGCATTGCCACACATCTTATAACGCTGAGTTTTTGCTACGGGCTTAATAACGCCATCGTAGTCACCTGTTGCAGTCCAATCATCGGGAAATCCCTGAAGTCTTTCGCACTCTATCTCTGTTAATCTACGGATACGCCTGTCGTGCATGGACGTAAGAACTGCCTGCCCATTTTCGTCACGGTTGCGTGGTTCCAATTGCTGAATATTTTTTCTCTGTTCTTCAATATTGCCTTTCTCATACTCTTTTCGTATCTCTTTGCCGTACTCGGTTCTCTTGGGTGTTAGACATTTTTCTTCTCGTCCTCGTTGGGCAACACAAGTTACTTCTTGTGCATTCCGTTCACAGTTACCAATGTAAGTTCCGACTGCTTGTGCTCCGTAATATCTTGAGGTAAGGGTATTACTGTTGTATCCTTGTAGTTCATTAACCTGGTTACTATGGTTTGTGAAAGGAAATACGAGTCGTCCACTTCTTTCTGCAAGATGTCCGAAAGACTCATCCCCGACTCCTGTTCCAATGGATAATTGAATGACATTGTCACCATTCTCTTGAATAACCCTTCTTTGATCTCTTCTAATTTTCGCATAATTGATATTTTTTTTCTTCTCTATTAAATTTAATAATGCCTCGTCCCAACAATTCGGATATAAGAGGTTCAAATGAATGATGAATAATTCTATGTTCAACTGCATTTCCGCAAAGGAAAAGATTTTCGATGTCGTTGTTTTGTTTATCAAGATCAATATGATGCACTTGTTCAGTACTTGTAAGTTCTCTTCCGATGCTCTCTTCAATAATATCTCTATGGACAAAATGAATTTTTCTCTTGCCGTTTTCTTTTCTTTTCCCGTACCTGATTGAATAACCCCTTGAATTATGATTAGAAGGTCTTGAATCCACGTATCTGAGTTTATGTCGCATTGCTTTGATGGCCCCTGTTGTGCGACCATGTAAAAGTTCGGTAAGTCCGTCAATGGAAGTGTAGACATTATTTTTAAGAATCTCTCTTTCAGCATCGCTCCATTGTACTCCCTTTGCTCTTTCGTTTTTACGTATTCTAACACCAAGTCGTTCTGCCTTTGTTCTGACTGATTTTGGACTTCTGTTAAGTATTGTGGAAATTTCGTTAGAAGACATCCTTCCATAACTTTCACGAATGAACTGTAATTCGCTTTCTCCCCACTTTGATCTAATAAACATTTTTGTAAGTATTTTATATTTACTCCTACCGAATATAATCGTTGCCTATTCTGTGGAAGCCACCATGAGGTATTCATCATGCCTACGTCAAACAAATAGCCACTTAGATATAATTCCTCAAAAACAGACTCAATATCCTTTCCGTTATTGGATGACATTAACCCTGCCACATTTTCCCAGATAAACCTATCTGCTTGGTTCTCTCTCAATACCCTTGCAGCTTGATAAAACAAACTACTACGCTTTCCTTCAAACCCTGCTCTTTTCCCCGCAATGGACAAGTCCTGACATGGAAACCCAAATGTAACGATATCTACCTTGTCTATTGTTCTTCCGTCCAAATCGACAACTGATCCGACATATTCTGAATTTTTAAATTGATACTTGTAAACTGCGATAGCGTGTTTGTCTATTTCTGAATAGTAGTGGGTAGTAATATTAAACCCTGCATCAGAGAGTCCTTTTGAAAAACCACCTATCCCCGAAAAGAGATCGAGCAAAACTATATTTTTATTCATTTTTATTATTCATTCCATGTTCGCAATCCTTGTTCGTTTTTTCTTTGGCTAAGCCAACCAAACTGCGTTGCTAATTCCTCTATAAGATCAAAAGCGTCCTCTCTATCCAAGGTTATAAAATTACAATCTCCAAGAAGTTTTTTGTCTGATAGAGAAATAAATAATTTTCCTTCATCATTTTGAAACGCCTCAAGTTCTGCTTGAACATCATCATCTGTAAAATAAATTTTTCTACTTGCCATAACAATATAAATTAAATTGGTTTAAAAAAATGTATTATTATTTCATAAAAGTTCGGGCATAGTAGGGACTTTTGTTCTTGATTTTTGAATATATTTACTCTTAAGTTGATTCGCCTTTCCTAATGCACTACGAAACACCTCCTCACTATAATCAGGCAGACTAAGAAATTTCTCATAATCATAAGAATAGATATCATCATTATTTATTCTTATAACAAAAAATCCACTCGCTCTTGTAAAATTATCCCTTAAAAAATCATATCGTATTTTATTTAAATGGACACCACCATCAATTTCAATATTAATCATCTTGGTGGGCAATATAAAATCCATGATGTAAAAACCAAGTATCATTTGGTTTTTCACGGGGATATTAAGTGTTTCTATTTGTTTTAACACATAGCTCTCAGAGGGAGTCAGGTGATGTTTCATTTGTCTGCTGAACTTTTTTAACTCTATACTTGATTTCATTTGTTATTAAAATTACTTTTTGTTTTTATAACTCCCTCGCAAACCCCTTATTTTTGCAGGTCGTACCTGTTTTAGGACAGTCCTGTTTTAGGGTCGTCCTAAAATGGTGTCGTCAACTAAGAATTAAAGATATTAAGGTTATAGACTATTAAGGTTATAGAGCCTATAAGGAAGAATATATATATACGGAAAATTTGAGTTTTATGCTTCATCTTGTATCTCATAATACGTTCCCAAAAACTTATTCTCGGAACTTTTTTTATACCTTTTCAATCTTGCATATCCAAGATCAGTTAACTCTTTCATCGCTGACTGAACGGATTTTTTTCCATCCTTGTCTGAATTTTTGCATAAATCGAACACATGACAAGTCCATCCGTCTGGTTTTGAAAGAAGATAAAACAGGATTCCCCTTGCTTTATAACTAAGTCGTTTGTCCCGTGAAGAAGTTACGTTAAGTAACTTGTAGGGAGCCGCCTTTTTTTTAATAACTATCTCTGCCATTTAATAAAAGAAAAAACCTCGCACCCGTTCCCGTGTGAAGCGGTACTAGGGCAAGAGGTTTTGTGCGTTATTGATTATTCGACTATGTTTCTTCACATCATCTTATCGAATAAAAACATTTCAATGAATAGACAAATATAAGCATTTTTTTCGACATAAAAAAACCAATAAAGTTTTTATCACTTTTCAGGGAGCAATCTTTATTTATTTACCGTTATAATAGTAATAATAAGCATATAGTTATTGTAAATAAAGGAAAGGGTTTTGTTTTACCGTTCTGGCGGTAATTAACTTGATGCAAAGAAAGGAGTGAATTATCTGTAAAAACATTTTGTAATATCATTTTTATTTCCTATCTTTGTTATTGTCATTTCAGATGTTATTTGACCCCTGTTCCGAAGTTCTTGATTATGGTTTTCATGGTTTTAGTTTTGAGGTGAGGACAGGGGTCTTTTTTCTAACAGTTCTTTGAACAAAAATAAAACAACAAAAGATGGTGTCTTTATTAAGTCGACATTAATAAATGAAGTCTTGTTGTTCATGGTTTGGCTCGATGTACCGATTTGCTCTTTTAAACAAAGGGCAAATAAAACACTGAGGCGAAAGTTCTTTGAATCAAGATAAATGGCGGTGCATGGTCAAGAAAACCAAGTGTCGAAAGAGTGTTGGTCAAAAACCTAAACACGGCCACTACATTGCGGGTTAACTCAGTGGTAGAAGTGAGTCTCATAAACTTTACTGTCGGGGGTCCGATTCCCTCACCCGCTACAATGCTTCGTTATCTCAATTGGAAGAGAGTCGGTTCTGTACTCCGAAGGTTGTGGGTTCGATTCCTACACGAAGCTCGTAAGCCTTTAGGGTTTAAAGTGAAGCCCCCACCCTGATTAAAGAAAAAAAACTTAAAGGGACGCAACAGGACGAGGCTGCCTGTTTTTTTTAAGAGTATTATAAAACAAAAATAATTAATGGGCGCACAGGTTACAATAAGCAAAAGCGGCACGTTCCCTACTCAATGACCCTGTTACAAAAAGCCCGACAAAGCGAAAAGAAAGAGTACACGTAAAATTGAGTAGGGTTTATTTGAAATTTATGTAATACAAAATATTTGATGATAAAGAAAACACTCTCTTTCCCTTATTGGTTCGGTGACAATGTGGCACTTAAAGCAGAGCCAGAGTTTATCCGCATAATAACAGGCATAATACTCCGACCAACGGGTAAGATGTATGAGTTATCATCAGCAGGAGACCCAGAGTGGCGACACGAGGTAGAGATTGAAAGGTTTCCAGAAGAACCCACTCCAAAAGGCAAGGTTGCGGGATTTGTGGGAGGTAAAAAGACAAAGATTAACAACGGCCAATAAAGTATTTATATTTTCCAGGAATGTGTAAGTCAGTAAGAGTCCGAAGACTCAAGATGAATCGAAGAGGTGGGTTAGTAAGTTTCCTTCCTATCATAGCATCTTCCTACAGTTTCTCGAAGTCCTGTAGGAGAACTCGTGAGATCACTGAGAAAAGCGGTGACTAATTTAATTACTCGTTAGGCACACGATAGCTGACTGACACAAAAGAAAAAGGCTTTCATTGATTTGAGAGCCTTTACTTTTTGTAGTCACATTAGATTACGAATAGAAAGGATGCCACGTGTGAGACTTTTTGCAAATACCGCTATCATTAACCCAATAATCTACAATAAGGAATCCTGTATGGGCTGCAATACGTTTACTTCTCATCCACGGAGTTTGAGACTGCATACAACCCGCACTCGTACACATGACGTGTCGTTCAAATATATCTACGTATTTATGAGTGTGCCCACAAATCATTGCGTTAGGTTTTTCTCCTCCAGTAAGTGATTCAAGTATCTTTTGTAGCCGATAACTTAGTGCGTAGGAGTTGCCATCTTCTCCATGCCAAAGTTTCAATATAGCTTTACCTTTCAGGGAGATATCGCCTTCATCATGTCCTAAAAACCTAAAATTAGGTAACACTTCTGCAATATCCTTTACAATCTTAGCCCCATTGGATTTAAGGAACCAGCGATCATGATTACCGTCAATTGCATAAATGTCTGTATCAGTCCATTCTCTAAAAATTTCTATTGCTCTTGCCTTTTGCAAGTCATAACCTAAATCAGAGAGTTCATAGATATGACCAGGGCGAGTACTCATTCCTTCTGTAACATCCCCGCAATGAACAATAAAATCCACTTTAGCCTTACGGAATTCATCGAATGCCTGATATATTCTTTCTGGTGGCATTTTTACGCTACCAATGTGAGTATCAGTCATCACACCTAAACGGATACGCTCTCCCTCAAAAGAAATGATTGGGACTTTACCATAACCAGGAACTATCCTACCACCCTTGGCAATTGCCTCAAGTTCCATATTAGAATAGTTTTTCATTATCTGGGACACTAACTTGCCCTTGTCGGACGTAAGAAAGCCACGTTTACGAGCCTCTCTCATGTATCTGTTTAATGTTTCTAAAGACAGGGCGAATTGTTTGCACGTTGTTTCCTCTCCCTCGGAAAGATATACAGATACTATTTTCTGCAATACTTCATCGGATATACTTACCATAAGAACTGCCATCAATTAGCCTGTTGGTTTGTATTATCTGGGTTAACTATAATCTTAGAACTACCTTTGTCGTGGACAAGATCATCTATGTAATCTTTGATAGAGTTCCATGAGGTACGTTGGTGTTCCGTGCGTTTCTCTTTGAAGTATTTTGCATCTTCTACACGGGTTTGGTATCCTTCCGCAAAGGCTGTTTCATAGACTCCCAGAAGAGTATTGAATAATATCTCTTTATTGGGGCATGTAAGTAGTATCTTTTCTGTCACACTTTCTAAGTACTTCCTATGCTTAAATACGTGCTTTCTTTTCTTCTCTTCTGTTTCCATAAAATTAAGGATTAATTTAGTACAAATGTACTCAAAATCAACGAATAAAGCAAATAAAAAGCCAAGATAATAATGCCTCGTAAAGTTATTTTCTTAGAGGAGAAAAAAAACATTAAAAAATAGTAGGATTTATGCTGTATTTTTACTACCTTTGGGGATAATAAATTTGAGATATGGGAGAGGAAGTTTGTTCAGCACAAAAAGAGATAGAGGTAGAGTTGCCTTTTCTCCAGTCGTTCACTAAGATTGTGGAGCGGGGGATGTGCATTCTGGAAGCGATCAAGCAAAAGCAAAACAAAATACTTGAATCCGACTATGACATTATGCAGGCCGTACACGGTTGCTGGTTCAGAGGGGAGATCATCTTTCACAAGAAGGTTTTGATAGAAGACAAGGCGAACAAGACAAAAGTGACAGAACAATTACTTTTTGGTGACAAAAAAGCAGAGGATTCTCCTAAAGATCTCATTGGTACGGATATTGCAAGTACACCAATAGAACCAATAAAAGATTAAGAAGATGACAATAAAGAGATACACTTTTGGAGATTATCAAAACTCGACACTGGACGCATTGTTTTATGATTCTCTTAGTGACATACTGAACGTAAATCATGTCAAGAGAGTTTATAACCCCGAAGAGTATGACTTAGTTCCCAAGAGGTCATACATCGAAAGGCAGATAAAGTTAAAAGAACAAAAGATAATGTCTTTAGGGGAGAGAAGAAAAAATCTCAACAGGCAGTTGAATGAAGAAGAGAAAACTCTTCAACTTGAGATAGATCAGTTGAAACAAAAACTTAACAAATGAAAATACAAATTGATACCACAAACAAGGTTGTTAAAATTGAAGGTAGCGTAAACCTCGAAGAGTTATATTCCACTCTTGATAAGTTATTTCTTAGGGGAGAATGGAAGTCATTTGTACTGGAAACAAACACCACTATTGTAACGTGGACAAATCCCGTTACGGTCCCATATTTTCCATACTATCCTATCCACCCTTACCCATGGTGGGAACCAGTAACCTATTCTTATGACAGTAATCTGGTTGTGACACCACAAGAGGCAAATCAATATAATTACAAACTTGCAAACGGTGTTTACTGTATAGAAACATAACAACAATTTTCTTTTAACACATTCCATTTTTAGATACCCCCCTTCGACAAAGAGAGATGAGTAAGAGAGGAGTCAACACGTAAAGAGGTTAGTCTCCTCTCCTTGTTTTTAGACCCCAGAAAGGCATAAAAAAAATATGGTTATCTTTGTAGTCGATATTTAAAGTTTATACACTAATACAATAGTAAAGCGATGCTGACCAAAGTGACACTATCCAAGTGGGAGGGACTTGGTAAAGACAAAAGGATTAAAGACACCACAAATGGAGATACGTTTCTCCTTAATGGGAACAGAATAAACGGACTGCTTGTGAGGGCTTCCACAAAGTCAAGTTTAATGTTTGTAGACAACGATCACGACTATCGTGAGAAAGCTGCTTATCTTGAAGCCGCAGAGACCACAACTGCCATTACCACAGATATTGACAAGACATGGAACTCTGCCATGGTTACTCTTAATTTCTACACCGACAATGATTCAACAAAGACTGCGGTTGCCACAAAGGTAAACTGTGAGTCTATTGCTTATGTTTATAAAGATGCAACATTGCCCACAGGCAGATCATGGGTTGTCTTCTATGAAGGAGGCAAGAGACGTGAACTGTTGTGTAATTATTCCATTGACGGGATATTTTCATTGGTAGATGACGGCAATCTCACTACATCCTAATAATCAATTAATTACGTTTTATTAGACAGTAATGTAAGTGCCACACCCACTCCCTAAAAAGAGTGGGTTTTTTATTTTGCGTATCTTTGTAAAAACAACAGAGAGATATTATGACCTTAAAGGAAATAGATTCATCAAGACTTTTATTTGACATTCATTCCGAAGACTTAGTAGAGCAATTCAAAGCTAAGATACCAGAGTTTGAAAACTATAAAGGTAAGGTAGACGAGAAGAAGGTTGCCCAGTACATTGTTTTGTTAGCTGACGTAAACACCCCATTAAGAGTAGAAAAACCTGATTGGTGGCAGAGAAAATATACCGCAGCCATGATGGTTAAATTGCCAATGACAAAAAAAGAGTTTTCCCCTGAAGCGGAGGCTATTGTTATAGGAGAAAATGAGGTTGTCAATAACTCTATGGTAGCTTATATCTGTTCCTATGGACTGCCGAACTACACTCTTCTCATGGCATTCTTTTCCCTATTATCTTTTGAGACACAAAAGGTGTTCGGAGGAAAGGGAGATAAGAATAGCCAGAGTATCATTGATAAAGCCTCTGATAGAATACAGAACCTCACAAGGGACTTCTTTAAGTCAGGAGAGCAAGAAGAGTATTACAAAGCAAGGCAAGCCTTGTACGCACGTGTTGAAAAAGACAAGGTTCAACTCCGACCCGAACAAATGATCAGAGCCATTGAGGACACGGGCGAATTACCAGAGGGATGTTCCCCGTTCCCTTCCGACTATAAAATTAATCTTAGTAGGGATATGGCTTTCATAGGAGATAAATAGTAGCAATGGTAAAGGCAATGGCAAAAGCAACTAAGTGTCAACATGAAGACCAGTATATCCCCGCAGACAATTCTTTCTTAATAAATGATTTAGATCCAGATAGAAAGACCATAAGGATAAGTCTGCCTAAACCACCCCCCATAGAGTTTATAGATGGCTATGGGCTCGCAAGAGAGCAACAGTACTTCAGACGTATGGAAGTGCCACATAGACTTCTCTTGTTGGAAAATGAAGTATTAAGAGAACTGCAAGACCTTAAAAAAGACAATAGACAGGAGACCATTACGGGGTACAAAATCATTGAGGGTTTTTGGAGTAGACTTGAAGATAGGGCGGACGACTATGAGAAAGAGATAGAGTACATAAAACATGTCTGGTGGTATAGGGTAAACGGGTACTGGTTCTTCAATGATGGAAAACCAACGTACATAACGGGGAGACACTTTATGTTTCTCAACTTCTTCTTCATGCCTGACGTGAAAGAGGGGAATGGAAAACCAGAGTATAGAGATAGACACCGCAGAGAGTTTCTCTTCAGGGACTACCTAAGAGTAGCACATCACACCTTCGCTAAAAGAGATGATAAAGGGTGGGCAATAACAGAGGAGGATGGAAGCTATAAAATGAAAGACATGGGGATGAGACTCTTCTATGGAGACATTCACCCCAAAAGCAGACGTAATGGGTCTACAATAATGTCTTTGTCGGATATGATTGAAGGAGCAGAGAGGGGATTTGGTAGATATAGTACAATTATTTCCAAAGATGGAGATAGTACTAAAGAGCATTACGATTTAAGGTTACTCCCAGCGTGGAGTGCAAGACCGTTTTTTATTAAACCATTGTGGGACGGGTCATCATCGCCAACACAGATAAAGTATTTTCCCCCAAAGAACTCTTATTTAACAGAGGGTCTTATGTCCGTAATAGACTATACTTCTTCTGCTGGAACAGTAAAAAAAGATGGAAGCAAGTTCAATGGTTTTATCTGTATGGACGAGGAGGGCAAGGTGTCAGACCCCAGTCTTAATGTATTAGAGAGATGGGATGTCTTGAAAAACGCCATGGCTCTTGGGGATGGGACTAAAATCATTGGGGATTGTTCTCACATATCTACGGTAGAGGAAATAAATGCGGCAGGGAAGGCTTTTCTTGACATGCTTGAATTGTCCGATATATACCAAAGAGGGGACAATGGGCAGACGACATCGGGACTGGCTGCCATGTTTTTTCCGTCCTACGATGGATTAGAGGGGTTTATAGACCGTTTTGGCATGTCGGTGATACATCAACCCACAGAGAGACAGATTGAACTTAGAAGCGATGCGCAGTTTGCTGTAATGAACAAGGGGGCATTTCAATATCAACAAGAGAAACGGGACGACTATATCAACAAGGGTACGCCTGCTGCCATGCAGTCCTATCGAGCTTATGTAAAGAAATACCCACACAGGAGTAGCGAGTTAACTATTGGGACAAGCGGAGACATGGGATTCTCTTACGAGATAATAGATGCACGTATGGCAGAATTGCGTAAATTAAAGTCTCTTGGAAAACTTGACGTTAAAGTTGGCAATTTATATCGTAGAGGGAACAATCCAGATGGAGATGTCTATTGGAGAACAGAAGAGAATGGGAAATTTGAAATATCTTATGAGCCACCACCCGAACTAACAAACCTCAAAAGGCGAACAATGGGATGGGATGCAAGCCAAGGCAAGTTTATTCCTCAATGGGAGCCTGTCTACAAGGGGAGATTTACTCTAGGGGCAGACCCCGTAGAATGGTCTAATAAAAAAGTGGATTCAGGAGCATCAAAACAATCTGATCCAGCAATGTCAGTGATAAGATCCTTTGACGAAAATATTGATCGGGGTAAAAATCCAGATGAATATGACACAGAAGATTGTATTTTGTTTTATAGGTATCGTCCTCAATCGGTGGAAGAATACGGAGAGGATTGTCTTATGGCGGCAGAATGGATTGGGGCTATGATTTACTCCGAGAGAAACAAAACACTGATAAATCAGCATGTGGTTAAAAGAGGAAGAGTCGGCTATTTGAAACATGACATTGACCCAATCACAGGAAAGTTAGCACCAGAGCCAGGATACTATGTGGGGACTAATAAAAGTGACGGGTTCGGACTCGTGAAGGATTGGGTAAATCTCCATGCCGCAAAGTGTAAACACTATGCTCTCTTAGAGGAGATTCGTAACATACGAAGTTCTGATGAACTTACTAAGTATGATGGTCTTGCGTCTTGGATTGCTGCACTTAGAGGGGATCAGTCTCCTTATGGTAAGTTGAGAGATAACTTTGGAAAACAGAAGATTGACCTCGGAAAATGTTCATGGCTTAGTCAGTGATTTTTTTCATAATAAATTTGCATTTCTAAAAGCAAATAACTACCTTTGGTGAAAATAATAATAAAAACCTTAATTATAAACAAAGAAATATCAACGCTCGAAGGGTTTGAACCACAAACAGGCAGAAGGGTGGGTGTTGTTGTCATTGTGTAAGCCACGTGGAAGTTAATAAACACTGTTGCCATTCACCAAAACCAGAAGGAAGAGAAAATGACTGTGTTTGCAACGACTCTCTTGGGTTTTATGTATGCACGGTGTTTGCCAACATGAGAGAGGAAGAAACCGATAAGGCTAATCTTTCAGGGAAACATGGCTTTTGTGAGTTATTTGTAAGAAGAATCTCTAAATAATAAACATCATGAGAATAGTTAATAGAAAAACATTTATAGCATTACCTTCGGGAACTGTTTATGCAAAGTGTTCAGGGATTGACGGACTTGGAGCAATTGCAATTAAGAGGCATTCTTTTGACAATGATTGGGACTGTATGGAGATTGGTACTTTTGACGACTGGGACGAAACCCTTGAATTATTCGATAAGGTTGAACGCATGAAGGCAAAGGGAGAGAGTTTTCCTCTTCGTCTTGATAGTATTGAAAGGGATGGACTTTTTGAATCAGAAGATGATTGCTCATTTATGATCTACGACAATACTGACGTTAAAAAAATAATTAAAAAACTTAAAGAAACTTTAACCTCTAAATCATGAGTGAAGAAGAAACAATAAAATTACGGCAGTTTGCTAAGATACTTCTTACAGAGATGGGATATAAACCAAAGAAAGTCGGAGGCTATGTAAGTGAGAATGAGGCGGTTAAGATCTTAAGGCCAGTAAAGATAGGTAGAGTTAAACTAAAGGGTTATGTTGACAAAAAAATAGTTCGCATCAAAGAAGAACCGGAGTACAAGTCACGTAACCAAGTCAAGAGGCTATATCGGGAAGATGTGTATAAATTATTAAACTCGGAAATGTAACTCATTACTACCCTCAGAAATGAGGGTTTTTTATTTGATAAAAGCCCCAGAACGCACTCTAATAGCACTCCAGTACTTTTTTTACATGCTTCATTTGATGATTTAGTGGGTGTTATATGTGTTTCTTTGGGATGATTAAGAGTCACGTGCTCTACCAGCTGAGCTACGGGCCGGTAAATAAGGTATTTCCGGCGTTTGGTGCGGTTTTTAGGTTTTAAATCAGCAAACTTTATTTGCATTTATTTGCCAAATTTACTACTATTGCACTCCAATAGCACTCCAATTTTACGACTATGGCAAACCTAAAACCTGTCTTAAAGAGCGACTTCGTAAAAGCTGACGGCAAATGTAATATAAAAATTCGAGTTTCCCATGATGGGAAGGTAAGATATATTTCGACTCCGTGGGACATTGAGCCGGAGTTTTGGTCAGAAGAGGGTTTTGTTAAAAACAAGTATCCGGGACATCTCCAATTAAACAAAGCAATCAATGACTTATTGATTGAGATGACCGCAGAGTTGGAAGGCATTGGAACGGCTATTCGCTTTATGGACATGAAGACTTTGTTAAATAGATTAAAGAGTTGTTCCGGCAGTGGAGAAAACTTCTTTCTTTATGCAAAAAATAGGATTAAGGTATTAAAGAAAGAAAACCGAACGTCTTACTCTATCTCCTACGAGAGTACCATTGCACAACTGGAGCACTGCACCGGAAAGACATCACTTGCTTTCAGGGAGATAACTCCACAGTTCTTAAAGAGCTTTGAAGACTATCTTTCCAGAGAGGATAAGAAGGTTAACACCATAAAGGTTTATATGGTCAATATTAGGGCTATCTACAACCATGCCATAATGAACGGCACGGCAAAGATTGAATTATTCCCATTTAAGAAGTATAAAGTCAAATCAGAGAAACCCATGAAAAGATCGCTTGAGTTAATTGAGATTCAGAAGCTGATGGTTGGCCCTTACTTTATAGGGCAACAGAGAGCAGTAGATATCTTCATGCTTATCTTCTATCTTGCAGGGATAAACATAAAAGACTTACTGTACTTAAAGCCAACAGACTTTAATATAAAGAAAGGAAGGATAACTTACAAGAGGGCAAAGACAGGAGGTGGCTTTGACATTAAGGTTTTTCCTCCGGCACTTGAGATAATCAATAAATACAAAGGGACTAAGTACCTACTAAACTTCCTTGATGAAGACGATTCCTTTGAACACTACAAGAGTATAAGTAAGTACACGAATATGTGGCTTCGCAAGGCTGCTAAGTACGCAGGACTGACGGAACACATCAGTACCTATACGGCTCGACATAGCTTTGCTACCACGGCAAGAAAAGAGGGAGTGAGTTACGATGATGTCAAGATGGCTCTTGGACACGACCAGAGAAGTGTGACAGATAGGTATATCAACTATGACATGCTACGGACGCAGGTTGACGAGGCACAGAAAAAGGTTATTGATGCTGTCTTAAAACAAAAGGCAGTTACTCCGGTGGCTGTCCTTGAAAAATAAATGTTGATATTCATTAGGAATTGTCAGGGATAATAAGTATCTTTATTACAGCTTAATTCAAAAGGAATGAGTGATACTAAAACGATTTAAAATATTTTTCGTATCTTTGCACAGTAAAACAATACATTGTGCAAAAACAAGTAAAACATAAAATAAAAATATCGGGCTCTGCAAGGAGATGTATTGATTGTCGTTTGCACAATGTTTTATCAACCATCTTTAAGCGGAGTTCTTTTTTCACGTAACGCACACTTGTGCCCTACAAGTGATGAAGGAGGGGTAAGTCATCAAAACTCAGTTTGAAATAGCATTGTTGGATCGTGTAAAAAGATTGTCCTCTTTTTCTTTATTAGAGGGGGATGGGGGAGTTAATTTCTTTTTCTCTGCTTCTTCTCTTTCCCCTTTCTGTTCTTCGTCTCTTTTTCAGAGGTAGTTACGCTACGCACTAAAGTTATCCTTTTAGGGGAAAAAATCATAGTCGTGGGTTTTGAGTATCTTTGTATTGAAATAAAATACATTCAATCGAAGATGATTAGACTTTCTTCTTATACTCCCGAAACATATCCGTTTCCCAATAAGGACATTGACCCAAAGAAAAAACTTGAACCAGACTATTGTAAACGAAATGCGGAAGCTATCTATGCTCTGTATTTAAGCAATGGGACAGCGTGGGGATATGGCTCTGGGGATTATTTCACAAGGATGCGTCAGTATTCTGACGGGATGCAGGACACTTCGCAGTACCAGAGTTTCATAAAAAACTCTTCATCGTCAGAAGACAATAGTGTACCCACCATCTTTGATACCAATGACTTTACCAAAGAGGCAAAGCGTAAGGGGTATCTAAGCCTTATGTTTCAGAACCTATCTCCTGCGGCTAAGATAATGAACAGCCTACACGGGTTGATGGATAAATTCGACTACGACATACTTGCAGACACCATAGACGTTGACTCACGTGGACTGATTGAGTTCATGAAGTATAAGAAGATGTTTGAGGTTATGGATGCCCCGTTTGCAAACGAGTTTAAGTCTAAAGCGGGAATCCCGATAGAGCAATCATCTTCTTATTTTCCAGGGGATAAGGAAGAACTTGATGCTTATGAAGCAAGAGAAGGATTTAAGCTCAACGTGGCTAAGTGTATGCAGAAGCTACTTCGCTATTCTTTTCATGATAGTAAATGGGATTCCTGTATAAGAAAAAAGATACTTGATGATCTTATATCCACGGGGTACGCAACCACCATGGATTACTTTGATGAAGAAACGCAAACCTTTAAAGTAAAGTGGCTTGACCCTGCAAAGACTATATTACAAAAGTCAGATGAGTTTGATTATGCAGATAGTGAATATGGTGGGTATTATGATACGATAACCATCTCCAACCTTAGAACTAAACGTCCCGACTTGACGGAAGAGCAACTCATGGAACTTGCTAAGCTCTACAAGGGACAGCATGGTAATCCGAGAAACTGGTCTGAAAAAGTAAGTAAGATAGATCCCGCAACGCAAGGATATGGCTATGATGGTTGGAATGTAGACTACTTTACTGCTTACTGGATTGACAAAGATACTTACAAAAGTATCTACTGGAAAGGGAAGGGCAATGAGCGGATTATTGATATTGGTTTTGATTCTAAGGTTACTCCTCTCACGGAAAGTCAGAAGACGAGAGGGTTTAAACAAGATATCAGAAAAACGCCCGTAAGAATAGTTTATCAGTGTAGTTGGGTTGTGGGGAGTGACGTTGTGTTCGACTATGGTAAGTATCACATGGCCGCACGTCCAAAGATGACTAAGCCAAAGATTCCAATCCACGCAGAGCAATTACTTCAATCAAGTATCATTTATAGGCTTGTTCCTATCTTAGATCATATTGCAATCACATGGCTCCAATTCCAGAATGACCTTGCT
>Ga0172381_10003897_pt1 | contig 15613 bp, 12 predicted proteins | sample Leawel6488metaG_FD_119754 | JGI IMG/M metagenome (GOLD analysis project Ga0172381, IMG submission 119754) | Leachate microbial communities from a municipal landfill in Southern Ontario, Canada - Leachate well 64-88 metaG | ecosystem: Engineered > Solid waste > Landfill > Unclassified | place...
GAATTCATGGCCGCACTCATCACTTCGGAAAAAAACGATGTGGAACGTGTCGGCTATTTGATCGGCGAATGCAAGAATATGGGTATCGAAGTGCTGTCGCCCGACATTAATGAAAGTTTTTACGGTTTTACCGTGATCCCGGGTGCCAATAAAATCCGCTTTGGCCTCTCGGCAATCAAAAACGTCGGCGAAAATACCGTGAGCGAAGTGGTTGCGAACAGGAAAGCAAATGGCCAATTCGCGGATATTTTCGATTTTATGAAACGGATAAACCCAAAAGTGATCAATCGAAAATCGCTCGAAGCCTTAATTAAAGCCGGCGCGTTCGATGCCATGGCCGAACGCAACACTTTGCTGGCCAATATTGAAAAATTGTTGGAAATCGGGCGGGAAAACGAAAAAAACAAGTCCAACGGGCAACGCGATTTGTTCGGTGGCAGCGCGGCAAAAAACACGCCCAGCTATTCGCTTTCCCCCGCGCGCGAAGCCACTAAACCGGAAAAGCTGATGTGGGAAAAGGAATTGCTGGGACTGTTCATCACCTCCCATCCCTTGGAAGAGTACAAAGATACAATGGAAAAAAAATGCCTGAAAATCACCCGCGTCAAGGAAAACCCGGCGGCGCGGCTTGTTAAAATCGGCGGCATGATCTCAATGATGAAAAAAATCATCACCAAAACCGGCAAGCCGATGCTGTTCATGAATTTGGAAGACCTGACCGACAAGATCGAAGTGGTGGTCTTTGCCAGTGCGATGGAAAAAAACCCGGCGGTTTTTTCCGAAAGCAAAATTGTCTACGTCTACGGCCGCGTCGATAACCGCGACGGCGAAACAAAAATCGTGGCCGATACCGTGGAGGAAGTACTGTTGATTTAATTTTGAATTTATTGCATAATATAAAAAAATAATACTCTTTTTATTCCGCTCAAGTCGACCGGAAAAATAATCTCAAATAAAGATTTCGACTAAAAAATAAACATCGATATAACAAAAAATAAAAATATGATCCTTAAAAATAGAATCATCGCGGGCACATTGTGTATGCTCATTGTGGGCATCGGTTTTTTTGGTGGAGTTTCCGACACACAAGCGCAAACCCTGGGTACGCTCAACGGCACCGCGCCAACGACAATTGCAACCATTGAACAGTTGCAGCAAATGGTGCAAAGCTTGACGCAACAGATCCAGCAACTCATCCAGTTAATCGCCCAATTAAAACCGCGGGAAACCTGCGGCAACGGCATTTGCCGCTTCGGCGAAACCGCAACCACTTGCCCCTCCGATTGCGGCCAAAATACAGGTGCCTGCGCAAAAGAAGGAGAAAAAATTAACATTACCGGATCAAAAAATTGTTGTCTAGGCTTTACTCCGCGCAATTCGGAAAATAACGGGGCGGGCGATTGCATGGGAAGTGATTGCGATCTGGCAATTTGCGTGAAAAAATCCGATTATTGCGTAGCGCAAGGTTATCAAATTCACTTGGATAAATATCAAGAATGCTGCCCGGGATTAACTTATGGCCGATCGGGAAATATGAATTCAGCTCTTATATGCAAAAAAATTGAATCATGCGGCGATGGTATTTGCAGTGGAGCTATCGAAAATATGCAAAATTGCCCCAGCGACTGCGGAAAATCAGGTTGTTCTGCGGAAGGGAAAATTGTCGGGGGAAAACAAAATTGCTGCGCCGGATTAAAAACTTATATATTTAACGGAAAAGAAGAAGAAAAAAACGGCATCTGCATTCAAAACGGAAAGGTATGGGACAACGGTTATTCATTTTCCAAATGCATTAAATGCGGCGACGGTAAATGCAATTCATTAATCGGAGAAAATGTTTGCAATTGCTCCGCGGATTGCGCAACTATGGCAAAAACAGAATTATTGATATGGCCGGATGCAAACAGTTTTGATTTGGTTGAAAAAACTTTTTCGGGAGAAATAGCGATCAACCATAAAATAATCAAAATATTAACCACGGATACCACAAAAATTTATCAACAAGCGACATGGGATCCTAACTGGAAAGATGCCAAGCATTACACATTTGCCGAATTTCAAGCATTAATCAAAAACTGGACTGGTCCAAAAATGCCGTTTACTGTAAAGGGTATAACGGGAGCAGGCGGGATATTAACGGTTGATGAAATAATTATGATAGTTCAATAAATTTTTTAGCCTAACGCCATAATAAATAAAATATGAATTTGAAAAACAAAATTATCGCGGGTGCGCTTTGTGTGTTAGTCTCCGGAATTGGAATTTTTAGCTTTGGCGCCGATATTGCCAATGCAAACCCACCTCAAATCTCGGACAAAAGCAATGAAACCGTTATCCAGCTGCAATTGATTATCGAATCCCTCAAACAGCAGATTCAACAATTGATCCAACAAATCAGCCAGTTGAAACCGCAGGAAACCTGCGGCAACGGCATTTGCCGCTTCGGCGAAACCGCGGTGACCTGCGCCGCGGACTGCGGGAAGGTCCAAAGTTGCATTTCCGAGGGAAAACCATTTCCCAATTCCGAATCATATAAACAATGTTGCGCCGGATTAACAAAAGTTAAATATTTGAAACCGGGAACTTCTTGTGGCGGCGGAGCTGCCTGCTATACCGGTTATGTTTGCGTTAATTGCGGCAACGGGATTTGCGGATCGGGTGAATCCGCAGAAAATTGCGCGGCGGATTGCGGCAATCTTGCCTGCAGCAAAGAAGGCCAAATCATTGATGGCCAAGACCCAGCCTGTTGTTCTGGACTAACCTCTGTCAGCGGCTGCAACGCAAGCGGCGATTGCCCTTATGGAGACAAATCAATTTGCGCTTACTGCGGCAATGGGGTTTGCGGCTTGGGAGAAAATAAATACAATTGCGGCCAAGATTGCACTTCCAAATCTTCGAACACAACATCTTTGCGCGTAACTGCCAATACCCTCTCCGGCCCAACTAATGTGTTCCACCTTGATCAAAAAGCTTTGGTCTATGGATTAAATATTGGCGCCATTGGTTCGGATATGGACGTCCAACGGATAACCTTAAGATTCAGCGGCGCGCCATATAACTATTTCAGCAATATATATCTATACGACGGAAACACCATGATCGCGATCGCGCCCGTTAACCACGATGTGGTTTCAAAGACATCAACCTCTGATTACGAAATGACGCTATCCAATTTTAGTAATAAATTTTTGATCCCGAAAGGAACAGCCAGCTTATTGAGCGTCAAAGTTGATGTTTGGGCTCCGTTTTCGAAACCTGAAGCTCCAGCAAAAATTTATATTAGCACCGTTGAAAATGGCGTCCGCGCGGTTGACCAATCCGACATTAACCACTATGGCGGAGATAGCAGCGGGAATATGATTATCGTCAGCCAATCGCCGGTTTGCGGAAACGGCACTTGCGAAACCGGGGAGAGCGCATCTAATTGCCCGCAAGATTGCGATTACACCAAATTGACTTGCGAACAGGCCTGCGCCAAAGAAGGCTTCATCTCAAGCGCTTCATATTGCAACACCTGGACAACCTTGCCCGGCCAATCATCGTCTACTTGCAAGGCCGGTGAATTCGGACTCGCTTCAACTTCAGACTGCAATATGGCCGGTGTTGCGCAATATTCCGGCAAAACCTGCTGCTGCAATAGACAGCCATTATCGGTCTGCGGAACAACATCCAATCCTTTGGACAAACTAAACTGCAATTGCAAAAATTATTGCATTCAAAACGGATACGCCGCGGGCAGCTGCCAAAACTTTGGGATCGAACAATCGATTTATATAAAATCAGCAAACGGCCCAAGCTGTTCGGAAGGCTTGCCCAACAATTACAACCAAACATTATCTTGTTACTGCAAAAATTAGGCAAAAGAATGAAGTTTAAACCCGGACGGGAATCCGGGTTTTTTGTTTTAAGATAACGCAATTCGTTTGATTTTAACGCAAATGATAAGATATAATAAAGCTATAATTATAAAATAATTTTGATCCGCTCAAGTCGACCGGAAAAATTATCCCAAATAATGGTTTTGATTAAAATAAATATTAATAAATAATATGAAACTAAAAAATAAAATCGTAGCCGGCGCACTTTGCGCAATAATTGCGGGAATCGGAATTTTGGGAACCGTTAATAACACTGCCCGCGCCCAGACTGCGGCCACAACCAGTAGCGGCTTGAGCATTGACCAATTACAGCAAATAGTTAACGGTTTGAAACAGCAGATCGAATTGATTCTTCAATTACTTTCACAGCGGAACAACAGCAGTACCAACGCGATCTCTGCCGGTTCAAGGGGATGCGCCAAAGAAGGGACGGCATGCTGGGCAACTAAATGCGCTTCAAACGGCAATAGTTACGAAGTAGCAAAATGCGGCGAAGGCGGATCAACATGCTGCGCCGGATTAAGCTGCGTCAACGGAAAATGCACCGGTATACCCGCTAATATCATCGCCACCCATAACGTTTTGCCATGCGCCAATGAAAATGAAATTTTCAGCGGCAATGCCAAACAATGCTGCAATGGATTGACAAAAATAACCAGCAACAGCCAACCGTCTTGCCAAGTGGGAGCGGAATGCAATAACGCCGCAAATTACACTTGCGCGAATATCAGCCTGCCCACCACCGCCCAATGCGCGGAAAAATGCAAAACAATGGGTTACGGAACCAGCAATTGCAAAACTTATGGCGGACTTGTCGATCCCAAGGGAAAAGAAACAATGATGCTTAAATGCGGTTTTGATTATATTGATGCCGGAACAACCAACGATTGCAACGGCGCCGGAATAGTCGACGGGTCGCAAACATGCTGCTGTAAAAAATTACTTCCCGTCGAAAATTGCGTAAAGGAAGGCAAGATCATTGATTGGCGGATCAGCCCGGTTGAAAAATGCTGCTCGGGTCTGACCCAAATATTGGATTGCAAGTCATCGGCATGCCCGAAAAACTCCAATTCGATTTGCACCTACTGCGGCAACGGCGCCTGCGGCTTGGGCGAAAACAAATTCAATTGCCCGGCGGACTGCAAAACAACCGCCGATAATTGCGTGATCGGAATAAAAACCGATTCCTGCTGCGCTTGTCCCAAAAAAATCACCGCAAACCAACTTGGTTCAAACAACTGGGTCAAATATGAATCGGGAAAAGATTACAGTGATTATCCCAAAAACGAGAACTGCAGCAATATTGCTTGCGGGCCTTGCTTAGCCAATTTAACCTGTGATTAATTTCCATATTCCTAAAACCCAATATCCCGCCTCTGAAGGGCGGGATATTGGCTAAATAAAATGCAACGAAATAATAAATTATTAATCATATTTGCTTGTTGGTGCATGGCTTTATTAATTATTGCCGGAGAAACAATAACGGTTACCGCCCAGGAAGCGGCTGGCCAAACCGCGCTGTCAATCCCCGCTTGCACCGGAATTTCATTCACAAGGAATTTAACCATCGGGGCGAAAGGCGACGATGTCAAATGCTTGCAAGCGATCTTGAATTCGGATTCAAGCACAATGGTGGCGAATTCCGGGGCCGGATCTCCCGGAATGGAATCAACCGCATTTGGCGGGCGCACAAAATCGGCAATAATTAAGTTCCAAAACAAATACGCCACCGAAGTGCTGGCTGCTTACGGATTGAATTTTGGAACTGGTTTTGTCGGCGCGGCAACTCGCGCGAAATTAAACGCCTTGCTTGGAAATATCATAAAAAAAACCGCTTGCGGCAACTTGAGCTGCGAAATAGACGAAACCTCGACCAATTGTCCGGCGGATTGCGCGGAACCGGTTTGCGAGAACAATGTTTGCGAAAAGGGCGAAGCTGATTTTAGCGGCGATCCGAGCTATCAAGGCAGTTGCCCGCAGGATTGCGACAGAATTAGCGATAACGTCAGGATGCAATGCGTGGCCACTGGCGGAACCTGGAAATACCTGGATTGCATGAGCGGTTGCGGGACTCCGAAAACAAAAGCTGAAAGATTAAATAACTCGGTAATGAGCTGCCCGGCAGTTTGCACACAAGGAAACGGATGCGGCTGCCCTAGCGGAAAATACTGGGCTTCATACGAGGAAGGATGTATCAACTACACCCCCGCAACAACCTGTCTTCCAGAAGGATCAATAATCGATACTGGTGCGAATAAAGGAATCAAATGCTGCAGTGAATTAAGTCAAATTCCCTATTGCAATAATTCCGGCGAATGTAAAAATTCCGTGATTTGCACCACTAAATGCGGCAATGGGATATGCGACGGAAGAGAAAATAAATACAACTGTGCCGCTGATTGCGGCACAATAAAGTGCATTGGTGCCGGCGAAAAATTGGAAGGGAACGGCGAAAACTCCGGTAAAATCTGCTGCTCTGGATTGACCAAGGTATTTGACCAATGGTATCTGGGCAGTGACGGAGTCTGCCGCGCGCTGGATAATTATGGGTTTTATTGTCTCAAATGCGGCGATGGCGTTTGCGGAACCGGAGAAAACAAATGCAATTGCCCTGCGGATTGCGGTATTGCCAAAGATTGCAGCGCATCATGCAAGACAAAAGGATACGCGGGCGGCTATTGCAAGGCTTGGGCGGTTACGCGATATTCTCAACCCGGATCATGCAAATCGGGCGAGTCAAATATCGGCTGGACATCGGGCTGCACCGCGGCACAACTTGACGGGGGCGGCCGCGCCTGCTGTTGCGTCAGCAATTCGGATGCCGCGACAAAATGCGCGAACACCGGCGGAGTTTGGAACTCCTCAACCTCAACATGCACGTGTTTGAGTGGACGCAAGTGGTGTGACGATGACGGTTGCCAACCAGAAGCAGTGGCAGCCAAGCCGGTAATCTATTTATACCCAACCAAACAAGAAAGCATAAACATTAAACTCGATCTGGCCGGAAAATTGATTGCCGATTATCCAAATTACGATCCAGTCAAAGGCTGGGATGTAATCGCTTATCCTGACGGCCGTCTGATCAATAAGGCCGACGGCAAGGAATACAGCTATCTTTTCTGGGAAGCCGAGGGTTATGGCAATAACTATGATATGTCCAAAGGATTCGTAGTCAAAGGATCGGAAATCAAGATATTCCTGCAAAACATTTTGGCGAAAATCGGTTTGACTCCAAAAGAATACAACGAATTCATCGTTTATTGGTATCCGAAAATGAAAGACAATCCGTACAACATCATCCATTTTGCCGCGGAAGAATACACCGCGAAAGCAAAGCTTGCGATCACACCGCAACCCGATTCAATGTTGCGCGTGTTTATGGTCTCCAAACCCGCACCGGATTTTGTCGAGGTAAAACCGCAGGTATTCGCGCCGTTTGAGCGCAAAGGCTTTACCGTGGTTGAATGGGGAGGCAGTGAAATCAAGTAACTTCTAATTTTTAAAACCCGGGCTACCCGGGTTTTAAATTTGGAAAATTTTTGTTAAGGTATATAATTGTTCAATCGATAATCGATTATGGAATATTTCATCCAAATTTTCGGCTGCCAGATGAACCGTTCGGATAGTGAAAGGATCGCCACGCTTTTCGAATCGCTTGGAATGCGATCAACAGATAAAATGGAAAAAGCGGACGTCGCGGCAGTCGTTATGTGCTCGGTACGCCAAATGGCCGCCGATCGGGTTTTTGGATTGGAGCAAAAGTTCAAACAAATAAAAAAACTCTGCCCGGAATTCAAATCGATACTAACCGGATGCGTCGTGGAAAACGACAAAGAAAGGTTTGCTAAAATCTTTGATCATATTTTGGACATAAAAACTTTGAACCAATGGCCTAAATTGCTGGACACCCGGAAGAGTCAAACTCTTCCGTCCCCAGAAGAGTTTGACCCTTCCGGGAATTGTGATTATTTTTCCGTCTTGCCGAAGAATTCATCAAAATTTTCCGCGCTTGTTCCCATCTCTAAGGGCTGCGATAACTTTTGCACCTATTGTGTAGTCCCATACACTCGCGGGCCACTGGAATCCCGGGCCGCGAAAGACATCTTGAACGAAGTGAAAACCGCAGTCAATGCGGGTGCTAAGGAAATTTGGCTTTTGGGCCAGAACGTCAACAATTATCACGATAATGGCGTCGATTTCGCCGAACTTTTGCGTTTAGTCAATGATGTTCCCGGCGATTTTTGGATCCGTTTCACCTCGCCCCATCCCAAGGATTTTAACGACAACGCGGTCAAAACAATGGCCCAATGCCAAAAAGTTACCCCATATCTCAATTTGCCGATCCAAAGCGGCGACAGCGTCATCCTGAAGACAATGAGACGGCCTTATACGGTTGCGGCATATAAAACATTGGTAAAAAAAATCCGCCAAGCTTTTAAAAAATACCGCCACGGCTTGGAAAAAGAAGTCGCCATTTCCACTGACGTAATCGTCGGTTTTCCGGGCGAAACCAAAACCCAATTTTCAAACACCGCCAAAGCATTCAAAGAAATAAAATACGACATGGCTTATATTTCCCAGTATTCAAAACGGGCGGGAACGGTTGCCGGAAAAATGGACGACAATGTCGCGCCAAAAGAAAAAAAACTTCGCGAGGAAGCAATCAACGATATTGTGAAAATCACCGCTTTGAGTCATAATAAAAAATACACCGGGAAAACCGTTGTAGTTTTGGTTGATTCTATTAAAAATGGGATTTACGGCATGGGTAAAACCCGAAGTTACAAAACCGTAAAATTCCCCCTTGTCGGATCCAACCCAAAACCCGGCGATATCGTTAGCGTTAAGATAGAAAAAGTACAATCGTTTGGTTTGATCGGAAAACTCCAATGAGGAATAATAACAAAGGAAGGAATAAAAAGTTGATTGTGGTTGTCGGCCCCAACGCGTCGGGAAAATCGGAAATTGCCGTAAAGATCGCCAAAATGGTTGCCGGTGAAGTAATTTCGGCCGATTCGCGCCAGGTTTATGTCGGAATGGATGTCGGATCCGGGAAAATCACAAAAAAAGAAATGAAAGGCATACCTCATCATCTCTTGGATGTCGCGAAGCCGCGTTCGATCTTTACAGTTACCCGCTATCGAAAATTGGCATTATCGGCAATAGAAAAAATCCAAAAATCCGGAGGTATCCCAATTCTTTGCGGCGGAACCGGTTTTTACGTCCAATCCATTATTGACGGCATTATGATCCCCGAAGTGAAACCAAACTGGAAGCTGCGCCAGAAATTGGAAAAAATTCCCACCGACAAGCTTTTTTCAATGCTTAAAAAAATTGACCCGGTCCGCGCCAAAACAATTGAAGCCAAAAATCCGCGCCGGTTGATCCGCGCCATTGAAATCGTCAAGGCCACAAAAAAACCGGTTCCGGTTTTCAAAAAACAACCCCTAACATACGATATTCTTATTTTGGGTATCAAAAAAAGCGAAAACGATTTGAAAAAATTGATTTCCGCGCGCACCCAAAAAAGAATCAAAATGGGAATGATTGCCGAAACGGAAAAATTGCGTAAATCCGGATTATCGTGGAGCAAACTGGAAGGATTCGGATTGGAATACCGCACCGCCGCCGAATTTTTGCAAAAGAAAATTACCAAGGCGCAAATGATCGAAAATATAACCAGGGAAGATTGGCAGTACGCCAAACGCCAGATCATGTGGTTCAAGCGCGACAAACGCGTCCGCTGGATCAGAACCCAAAACCAAGCACTATCGCTCGCGAAAAAGTATTTAAAAAAATAGCAATTGGGTTAGCCACAAAAAAAACGCACCAATCGAATTTGGCGCGTCTTTTTATCATCATTCAACTCTCGACAGCCGATCAAGTAAAATTTGTTTCAACATATCCGGATTGGCCCGGCCTTTCGTGGCCGCCAATACTTGGCCCACCAAAAACTGGAACGCGTTGGATTTGCCCTTTTTGTAATCATCGACCGCTTTTTGGTTCTTCGCCAAAATATCATCAACCGCCAAAATAATCTGTTTTTCATCATGAATCTGGCTCAGCCCTTTTTTGCTGATAATTTCCGTTGGATCGCCGCCGTTTTGCGCCATTTCCGACAAAACCGCCTTGGCAATTTTTGATGAAATTTCTTTTTTATAGATCAGCTTGATGAATTCGGCGAAATTTTCCGGCGTAGCCGGAAAAGTGGTTTCACAAAATGCCCCTCCCTTAAGTATTCCCTGCACATCAGTGGTTAGATAATTGGCGCAAATGCTCGCCATCGAAATCGATTCGATCCGGGTATTGTCAACATCATGCTCTTCCACATTGACCCACTCTTCCAGTTCGCTCATGGCGCTTTCAAAATAATTGCTAAGTTCGCGATTCGCCACGAAAATTTCCGCGGTCGGCGCGTTCAATCCGTATTCAACGGCAAACCGGCTTCTTTTTTGCGCCGGCAATTCGCCGACAAGCTCCCGCAAACGCTTGATTTCATCAGCGCCGATAACCATCGGCGGGATATCGGGTTCCGGAAAATATCGGTAATCAAAAGCCTCTTCCTTTTCCCGCTGGCTGAATGTCGAATAGCGCGCATCATCCCAGCCGCGCGTTTCCTGCGCGATTTTTTCTCCTTTTTTCAACAATTCGGTCTGCCGGCCAATCTCATATGCAACCGAACCCTCAACCGCCTTTAGCGAATTCAAATTCTTGACCTCAACCTTTGTTCCTAGTTGTTTTTTTCCATTCGCGTCCAGCTGGCCAAGGCTGATATTGACTTCAACCCGCATTTTTCCTTTCTCCATATCCGCGTCCGATGCGCCCAAATACCGCAAAATCAATTGGAGCTCTTCGACGAATTCCCGCGCCTGGAACGAGTTTTCGATGTCCGGATCTGTGACCAGCTCCATCAGCGGCAAACCGCTCCGATTAAAATTAACCAGCGAGTAATCCTCGTCCTCGGGATGCATTAACTTGGCCGTATCTTCTTCCATGTGAACCCGCGTTACATTGATTTTTTTTGTCGATACGCCATCATTAATTTCCAAATATCCGCCCGAACACAACGGCTGGTCATATTGCGAAATTTGATATCCCTTGGGCAAATCAGGGTAAAAATAGTTTTTCCGGTCGAATTTCGAATTTTCCTGGATATCCGAATGCAAAGCCAGCCCGACCATGCGCACTTTCCGGATCGCTTCGGCGCTCGCCACCGGCAATGTACCGGGATGGCCCATGCAAACCGGGCAAACGTTTGAATTCGGAATTTCACTTTCCGGATTATTGGGGCAAGCGCAAAACATTTTCGATTCGGTTTTAAGCTCGCAATGTATTTCCAAGCCGATTATAGGAATATAATTCATAATTTAAAATGTAAAAATCAAAAATCAAAATGACAAATCAAAATGTCAAAGTGTCCGTATTGTGACATTTTAAATTTTACATTGTCATTTTCCATTTTGATTTTTCAATTTTACATTAAAACTCATTCGCCTTTCGCAATCGCCGGCCCATTAGATGTGCCAATTATGTCGGCGCCGGCGCGGATATAAGCCCTTGCTTCTTTAATATTCTTTATATTACCAGACGCTTTAATTAGCAAGCCGGGAGCGTTTTTTTTCATTATCGCCAAATGCCGCGCTTTTTCTTTCAATTCAGCTTCTTCGAGCGGGTCCTTGACGGTTGCGGTTTTGACGCAAATCGCGCCCGCCTGCTTGGCAAGCCGCGAAACAAACGCGATTTCGGTGTCAATTAGATATCCTGAACCGATAATCACTTTTGACGGCAAAATTTTGCAAAGCGCGGCCAAATCCTTATATAGATCCTCCCACCGCTCATGCTTTATGTCCGGCAAAGAAGCAACGATATCCAGCTCGTCGGCACCATTCGCCTTGGCAGTCAGGCTCACCTGCATTCTTTCTTCGCGGGAACTATCGCCGATCGGCGCGTCAACCAGGCATATCACTTTAGCGGGATCGTCTTTTAATTCCTGCTTGGCGAATTCCACCCAGCGCGGATTTACGCATATTCCGCGGAATCCAAACTTTCTAACCTCATCGCAAGTCTTTTTGATGCTGGCCATAGTTGCTTTAATGTCGATATTGGTTTGGTCGATGCGCAAAGCGATTGGAATTTTTTTTGAAATTATCGGCATATTATTTTGCAAAATTATCGATTAAATTTTTAATATCGCCAAAAACGTCATCCCGGCTACGGGCCGCGTCGATCGCGGCAATTCGCATATCTTTCTGGAAAATATCGATTGCTTTTCTATAATTTTCCGAAACCCTTTCCAAAACATTTTTCTTCTCAAATAATTCGATCGATTTCCCATTGTCGGCAATACGTTGAACGCATACCGATGCCGGGACATCCAAATATACGGTCAGATCGGGAATCAAAAAATTACGGTTCACTTGCGCCAACCAATCAAAATCACATTCAACCGCGCCATAAGCTATCGACGACATGAAATAACGGTCGGCAACCACTGCCATTCCCGCTTCCAGACGCGGCACGATTTCTTTTTCCAGATGCTGGTCGCGATCCGCGGCAAAAAGGAGCTGCAAACACTCCGGCGAACTTTGCCACTCGCCCAATAAACGGCTTCTCACAATGCCGCCCACCAAAAATTGGCTCGGTTCGCTTGTCAAATATGATCGTTGGGCAACGCCCGCCAAATAACCGTTCAAGAGCCCCGCCTGCGTTGATTTTCCCGCCCCGTCCAAACCCTCAAAAACAATAAATTTGCCGGGATATTTATTTTTTGTCATTTTCCGATATTCTTTAATACCGATTGGAATTTTGATTCCAAATCACTATGGATTTCTTTGTGGAATTTTTCATCGTATCCCGCGGTTAAATTCGCGATCATCCCGCAACATTTGTCCTCAAGGCAGAAGCCGGCGCAATGGCATTTGGGCGTGATATGCCTCCCCAACCAATCTAAACCCTTTTGCTGCAACAAATTTTTGATCGCGACGACCTCTTTGATGCTTAACCGCCGCAACTCCTCTTCCGCTGTTGAACAAATGCGCAATGGATAATATCCGGCGATCAAATTATAAAAATTATAATCCTGGACCGTGTTCAACCTTAAACCGCGCGGAACGACGAAAATCGCGTCGCGCGGCTTTATGCCCAAATCAATCAATTTGGCATACGCCCGCAACGAGTCGGATACTCTTTCCAAATATTCATATAAAAATTCATTATCGCCGCGTACAGCCGGAGGCACCGAAAACACCGCGTCAATCTTGTCAACCATCACATGCGTCAATTCCCGGGCAGTAATATTTTCCTTCAAAGAGCGCATTACATCAATAGCAAGCTGGATGCAATAATAAACCGAATCGACAACCATGGGAACAGTGCGATGCCGTTTTTTATCTCCCCATACCCGCCACGCAATCGATGAATATATTTTAACATTCGCCGAAAGCGCGTAATCGCGGGCGATCTGCTGGCGCTCTTGCAGCAACTCCATCCATTTGTCTTTCAAATTGGCTTTATCCGCTGTTGCTTTTTTGATATTGTTCTCCAGCATTTCAAGCCGTTTTTTCAACTCCTTAGTCACCGCGAAATCGCTGGAGACAATTTTAAAGTTGTCACCTCCGCGATTTTCCAGTGAAATATCCCGCGCGAAATTTGAAACCTCGGGGTCTTTGAAAATATTCGGATAAGGGTAGTTATTTCGCGGCGCCACCAGACGCGTAGCATACAACAGATCGACTCCATACCTCGCCAACTCGCGCTCCACTGCCGCGATCAAAAACCCGATGTCCTCGGGCATCCAGTCAGATTCGGCTTCATATTCGCGCTTTAATGTCACCAATGACTCAATCGGAAATTGGATGATACCGGTGCCATAGATGCCATATTGCAATATTTTGCTGGCCTCGTCCTTGTTGACGCCGCATCCTAGAAGATGATTAAAAACATCGATATTCCTCTCTGAAGCCGCGCGGTAAACCGCTTCCGCTTCCTTGTTTTTTTCCATCGCTGCCGGATAAACGATATCCTCGGCAACGGTATCAGTGCGGCGCCCCGAGGCCATGATCGCAGATGCGAAAACAATCCCGGTCAGCCCCGAATCAATAAATTTGCTGGCTTCGTAAGAAAATGAAAGCACCGGCGTGGTCGCCATCGACGCGTGGCCCTTCAATGATGATTTTCTCAAGACCGCCGCGATCTTTTTGTCCACATCCTTGCCGCTAGCCTGCGCTTCCTTCAAAATCGTTTCGATCGATTTGCCGCTGTAAGTCAAAAGACCCGAAAGAGCCACGATCTGCTGCGGCGTCATAATCCCGGTTTCGTCCTCGGCAACCGGAGTGATCCCCAGAAATTTAACTTTAATATCTTTAGTTGAAATCACAAATCATAAATTTCTAATTTCTAATTTTTAATTTCTAATTAATTTCCAATGAATTAATTTCTAAACTATTGCCATTACGGCATCTCGTTTGTAAATTGAATCATTGAAAATTTTTTGAAAATTGAAAATTGAAAATTGAAAATTTGTTTATTTTGGTTCTTCCGTAATCTTACTGGCCGTGGCATCAGACTGGCCCGCGTATTTGTGGTCTTTTTGCTTGGTATAGGGAACTCCCGACGGGCTGGACAAAGTTTCAAATGTCATCGCGCAAATCCTCATTCCCGCGTACAAAATGATCGGGCGGACGCCCAAATTGCCGAATTCCATCACCGCTTTACCGGTCCAGCCCGGATCAAACCGCGCGGCCGTGCTATGGACAACCAAACCCAAACGGCCCAAAGACGAACGGCCGTCAAGACGCCCCATGATATCCGGGGTCAAAGTTATCGTTTCCTTGGTTACCGCGATCACGAATTCCCGCGGCTGGATGATGAACGGCGCGCCATCGCCCACCACCACCTCTTCCATCAGATCACCGTTATAGTTATTCTTAACATCCACGAACGAATAATTGGTGGGTCGAAACATCTTGAAATTGTTCCCCAAACACAAATCCAAAGAACACGGCCCCAATTGGCTCGCGAAATCAGGCGCCGGATCGATCCTGATTTTGCCTTCGGCCATAAACCGCCGGATGTCAGTATCAGATAGAATCATAAATTTTTTTTGTATTAACTTGAATTTTGTCTCCCGCATTTGAGGTCGTTCCTCGGCGTAATCGCCGAGGTGCGACCTCGGCAAATTGCATTTTGATTGTTATTCGCATTTTTAAAATCCCCAATCATCAATTATATCCTTTTTAATTATTACCGCCAACCTTGACAAAACCCCGAATTCATTGATTGCCTTTTAACCAAAAAACCTCGCTCCGCCGATTGGCGAACACGAGGCTTTTAGTTTGGCTAAGTTCTTAACGACCCGCCGCCAGCAATTGTTTTTGCAATTCAATTATCAATTGCCCAATAAGCTGGATAAGCAACAATTTAATCTCGGCAATCTTTTCCAATTTCTCGACGCGCGTCATTTGATCGATCGGTTTTTGAACCCCATCGCTGGCTGTCGTTGACGCGCCCTTAACTTGCGGCGCGATTTTATTAGCGGTTACTGAAGTGCCGCCGCCACCGCCACCACCGCTTGCCACAGGGACGATAATGGGCGTGGCAATGATATTTACGACATAAGTCGCGGTTTTTCCTCCGACCGTAATGGTAAGAATTTGGCCAATTGCCGGAGCCGCGCTGTCAAAGCCGGTAATATTTGCAGTTGTAATTGCTTCCACTTTGGTGCTGGCATCGCTGTA
>Ga0172381_10003898_pt1 | contig 15611 bp, 14 predicted proteins | sample Leawel6488metaG_FD_119754 | JGI IMG/M metagenome (GOLD analysis project Ga0172381, IMG submission 119754) | Leachate microbial communities from a municipal landfill in Southern Ontario, Canada - Leachate well 64-88 metaG | ecosystem: Engineered > Solid waste > Landfill > Unclassified | place...
CCACCAAGCGCCGGCGGTACCTATCCCACCAAAACCATGATAGTAAAGGACCAGACCTCCGGGAAGAGCTGTGAATCCAGAAGAATTGTCTCCACTCCAGGCAGCAGTCTTTAATCTCGTTCCGGCTGGCGAACAACGATATGGACCGCTCCATTCTGGAACACAAGCCGGATCATCGCCCGAAGCGGAAAAAATCAAACTCGTCATGTCGTAATAATTAGGGATGTGCCAACCAGTGGGGCAGATGCCTTGGTGATGAGTCGTTGCCGAGTAATTATAGGTGTAGGTGGTGCCATCGCAATCACCGGAATAAACCCCACCGCTTAACGTAAAAGTGGTATTTTCATTACATTGATAAGGAAAGCCCATCATCTCCGACCACTCGTAAAGGCCACCATAAGTGGTGCAGTTGTTTGCGTCTTCGCCGTAGCAATATTTTTCAATGGTATTGGGATCAATTTGGCAAGACCACAGGCCACCCCAATAAGGATTGTCTTGACAGGGGCTAGCTGCTAGCGCCGCGACTTGAGTACCCACATTCAAATTTTCTTTAAGCCAACATTGTGTCCCGATTTTAACAGTGTTATAAGTCTGCCCAGCATAAGTAACCGGGAAACTACCGCAACAATCGGCATTATAGACCGCGCTCGGAGTGGCGCATTTAACATCAGGCGCCAAGCTGGCCACTTGTCCGCCCAAACAAAAATCAATGGAATAATTACTGCCGTTATCTTCCGGTGAATAGACATAGGCATTTTCGGCGGTAGTACAATTACCATCGGCCGGAGTTGGGGCGGTGGGGATAGTATACATATAAGTGGTGGTGCCCAGAGATGAAGTGGAATGAATGCTCCCTTCGGCAAATTCGGCCGCGGTCGGATAGCGGTTCATATCATTGAAGTACAGCTCCAACGCTGTTTGCATTTGTTTGATATCCGCCACTCGTTTGGCATCACGACTTTTAGCCCGAGCATTTTGGAGGGCGATAACTGAGATGGTCGCTAAAATACCGATAATAGCAATGACCACCAGGAGCTCAATGAGAGTGAAGGCTTTTTTGGGCTTAAACATAGAGAGATTAATAGAGATTTATTATTAGTGATATTATAACATAATAATATTAAAAAAGAGACTATTTATTAGCCTCTTTAAAATTAACCGATGTGAGATCATTTTTCGGTAGCGCTTCCTTCTTTGTAATTGCAGGAATAATATTCGCGCGAAAAGAAGGGATTGAGTTCTTCAATTTTTCTAATCGCCATAGCTTCGTCAAAGAATTTACCGGATTTTTTTTGTAGTTTTATTTCCGAGATACTTCTGTCTAGGGCCATGGCTCTAGCTTCTTCGGTCAATTCAACAATAACTTCAACCGTGTCGTCCGTATAATTTTTTTTCTTTTTACCTCGCTTATCTCCTTGCTTCCCATAAACAAAAATACTTTCATATGAAAATTCAATGGCTATCCCAAAATCCAGGATGGGGTATATTTCTTCCAAAAAAAACTTTTTGGCTTCGGCCGGTTTAAACCTATCGTCACCGCATTTAATAATTACTTTCATGGTAATTCCTCCCTTATTTGATTGTTAATGTAATGTAAGATTTTTTATTTCACCGTAAATGGGATAGATAATCCTATAAAAATTAGGGGATCCCATTTTTCTTGTAACGCGCCGATTTCAATAAAGGCGCTGGCTCTTTTTTCGGCAACTGGCATTCCGGCCCCTATTCCCAGGTATAAGCCCGAGACTTTGATATTTTTTATTCCCACCACATAAATTCCCAGCTTGGGCAAAGAGTAAGTGATGAATCCGCCGGCAGAGTTGTCGGTGAGCGAATAAATTGGGGTTAAGGATATGTTTCCTTTTTCCAGCGGGAGAATTACAAATAGCGGGATGCCGGCAGTAAATCCCTCCGATGGGTTTTTTATTGACATTCCTCCCTGCGGGTTTAACATTAAGCCAAAATTGATTTTTAATTTATTTTTTAAAGAATCTGATTGGGCGTTTATGTTTACGGAAAAAATACTAGCGATCAAAATTAAAACAAATTTTTTCATGATTATCTGATTTTGAAGATTAATACTGATTGAATTATTTCAACTTCTCAGTTATTTAAGAAGCTCAAATAATCCAACAAATATTAATTAAAACCAAGGTTGTCAATGTCCCGTATAACACAAAAACATATCATAACGATATGCTTTTGTCAATGGGTGCCTACTGGGAGTTGAACCCAGACTAACGGGACCACAACCCGTCGTTCTACCGCTAAACCATAGGCACCATACTATATAGATTGTCTATATAAAAAATTAAACTTCGTAGAAATAAATATTGCCGCCCTTCGTCTCAATCGTTTTACGGATCGGTAAATTGGGAATAGAAAAAATATAACTGATGACGGTTGTACCGGGCCGACATTCTTTCTGGATTTTATCTGATAATTTTGGCATCATAGTCGGAATCAAGTAGCAGTATATAAAGGAGGCATCGCGCAGATCGGTTTGGTATAGATTTTCTCTTTTCAAATTAATTTTGCTCTGCAACTTTCTTAATTTCATCTTAGCCAGCAGATAAGGATAAAAGGAATTTTCAATTCCGATTAATTTTGTTTCCGGATATCTAGCTTCCACCCCTTGTAAAAAATTGGCGGTGCCGGCTCCCAGTTCATAAATCACTTGGCCCTTGGTTGGCTTGATATTATCAATAATGGTGTCAATCACTTCTTGTTTGGCTTTAAAAAACGGAGCAAAACCGCGGAAAACGATATTCCAAAAATTAATCGCCGCAAAAATTAGAATTACCAATAAGAGTAGCTCCAACCCAATTAAAAGTATCATATTGATTTTAATTATTTTCGATTACCGCAAATAGCCGAACAACAACTGCAATCGTGATGATCCAGCATTGTTTTTTTGACGGCAACCTTTTTATCGGCTTTTTTAGGAGCTCCAGCCTTTTTAACGGCCACTGCTTTTTTTGGCATATTTTTTATTATTACTTAATTTATTCGTACGCCCGGTAGGAATCGGACCTACGTAACCAGCTTAGAAGGCTGGTGTTCTATCCATTGAACTACGGGCGCATACTGGTTCTCAATTTATCAAAGCCGGCCCTAAAAGTCAACGAAATTCCTTTGGCGCTTCGCCTCGTAGGCGATAATGGCCGTAGAAACGGAAACATTGAGAGAGTCAATCCCGGCCTGCATCGGGATTTTAATCTCATAATCCAGATTTTCCAGCCATTTCGGGCTGAGCGCGGCGGCTTCGGTTCCCATTACAATGGCGCTCGGTTTTTTAAAGTCAGTCTGGTGATAATATTTCTTGGCCTTGGTGGTCGCCCCGTAGCTTTTTATCTTGTTTTTTACCAGCCATTTTTTAGTGTCGGAAATATTGGAAACCACCACTTGGTTGGTAAAAAGATGGCCCATGCTGGCCCTTATGACATTGGGATTATAAATATCGGTTTGAGGATCGGTGATAATGACAGCGTCAACTTTAGCCGCATAGGCGGTGCGGAGAATCGCTCCCAGATTACCGGGTTTTTCGACGGTTTCCAGAATTATTAGTAGCGGATTTTTGCTTAATTTAATATCCTCCAATTCTTTCCTAATCATTTTGGCCACCGCCAAATAACCGTCCGGTTTTTCTTTGTAGGCGATTTTTTTGAAGATATCTTCACTGATTTCCGTAGTATTAAGGTGGTGCGAGACAAATTTGTTTTTTGGAGCCAGCTCGGGGGAATAGAAAAGCTCTTGAATCTGATATTTTTGTTTCAGAGCCAGCTCTAATTCTCGCTCGCCTTCAATAATAAAGAGGCTTTGTTTGGTTCTGGCTCGCGGCTTGGACAGCTTGACAATGTTCAGGATTCTGTCATTATGAGAGCTAATAATCATTTTATTTTTTAATTAGGTTTTTGGAGCGCTTAATTTCATTTTACACTAGAATTTTCTATATTGTCAAAACAGTATAATCCAGTTATAATGAAATTATCATGACTATTTTCTCTTCATCTCTATAAGAGTGTAGAATCATAGCCTTTAAAGCTATTTTATTTTTGTTGGTATGGAAGTAGATTTCAATAAAAAAATTGCCAATGATCCGGATTTTGCCGAGTATCATCACGCTCCCGAGACGCCACCTAAACCGCGCCAGTTTTTTTACGTGGTCGGTTTTTTAGTGGCCGCCGTTATTATTTTTTCCGCCACCATGTTGATTAGCAGTGACAGTCGCGAATCTTGGTTGGGACATATTCCTTTCTTGGGAAGATTATTGACGGCCGCGGACAATAAATTGGCCGGCGAAAAAGATGATCGGATTAATATTTTATTATTAGGGATGGGCGGAGCCAACCACGATGGTGGCTATTTGGCCGACACGATTATTCTGGCCAGTTTGCAACCGTCAACCAAAAAAGTGGTTTTGATTTCCATCCCCAGGGATTTAACCGTCCCCAATAAAAACGGTATTTGGCAAAAAGTGAATAGTATTAATGCTTACGCTGAAGCCAAAAAAGAAGACGGCTCTCAGGCCACGGCCGATGCTCTGTCAAAGATATTAGACCTCCCCATTCAATATTATGTGCGGGCCGATTTTGACGGTTTTGTCAGTATTATTGACGAATTGGGCGGAGTAACAGTTGATGTTGAAAATACCCTCGATGATTATAGTTACCCCATTTCCGGGCGAGAGGATAATCCGGATTATTATTCTCGTTATGAGCATTTACATATTGATAAAGGTTTGCAACAAATGGATGGAGAGCTGGCTTTGAAATATGCTCGCAGTCGTCATGGCCTGGGAGGCGAGGGATCTGATTTTGCTCGCAGTGCCCGACAAAAGAAAATTTTGGTGGCCGTCAAAGATGAGTTGTTAAGCTCCGCCAATTTATTGAAACCGGGAATGCTGACCAGAATCGCCGGACAAGTAATGGAACACACTTCCACTAATTTAAGGGTTGGAGAAGGCCTTCATCTTTGGGATTTATTTAAGGATACCGCCAAAGAACAAATCAGTTCCGTTAGTTTGGATGACGGACCGGGTGGATTTTTAGTTTCTTCTCGCGGTGAAGACGGCGCTTATCTCTTAGTTCCGATCGGTGGTAATTTTGACAATATCAAAGTAATGATTAGGGATGTTTTTGGCACGATTCCTGACGCTCGGAGCGTTCCGAAAGAATTGGAAATATCTAAAGAAGCGGCCACTATTGAAATCCGAAACGGCACCAATATTGATGGTCTGGCGAGTGAGGTTTCGGCTCGCTTGGTCCCCACTAATATCACCACTATTCGGACCGCAAATTCCGTCAAGCGTGATTTTAAAGATGCTATCATTTATGATTTAACTTATGGCGCCAAACCCCAAGCCTTGGAAGCTTTAAAGAATAATACCAATGCCGTCATCGGTCTGGAATTGCCGGAGTGGCTGGTCACCGATATCAAAAACGGACTTAAAAATAATCCGAAACAAGTTCGACCCGATTTTATCTTAATCGTCGGAGTTAATAATCACCAACCCGAATAATTATATGAAAATATCTGACCGCTATCCTATTATCGCTATTGTCGGACGGACCAATGTCGGTAAGTCCACACTTTTTAATCGTATTACCGAAAGGAATCAAGCGCTGGTTTCGGATATTGAAAATACCACTCGTGATAGCAATCAAGCTGAGGGCTATTGGAACAATCATAATTTTACCGTGGTAGATACCGCCGGTATTATTGACGTCAAATATTTATCCGACAAGAAGTTATTGAATAATCCTCTTAATAATATTGATTTAAAAACGCAAAAACAAGTGGTTACTTTTTTAAAAAAAGCCGCCATCATCATTCTCATGGTGGACAACAAGGCGGGCATTTTACCGGCCGACAGGGACATGGCCAAATTTTTTCAGAAGAGAAAAGAATTGAAAGAGCGCTTGGTGCTCGTGGTTAACAAGGTTGATAATTATAAACAAAAAAATGAAGCCGCTATTTTTAACAAACTGGGGTTGGGCGAGCCGGTTTATATTTCCGCCGCTTCCGGTTCCGGCACCGGTGATTTATTGGAGGTAGTGGTTAATCGTTTGCCTGAAGACAAGGCGGCGCAAAAACCGAAGTGGGAAGGCTATACCGAAGAAGATGAGATTGACGGCGAAGGCGAGCAAGACGAAGATCGTCCAATTAATCTCTGCATCATTGGTAAACCGAACGTGGGCAAGTCCTCATTATTAAACTCCATCTTAGGCTATGAACGGGTAATTGTCAGTGATATTCCGCATACGACTCGGGAACCGCAAAAAACTCAGGTTATTTATAAAGACCATGTAATTAATGTTATCGATACCGCCGGTATTTCCAAGCACGGTCATAAGGCCGAACGCTTGGAGAAGTATGGCATTATGAAATCGCTCGCCACTCTGAAACATGCCGATATTGCTTTGCTCATGTTGGACATTAGTGAAGATATTACTCACCAAGATGCCAAAATTATTGAAGAAATTACCAACGTCCGCAAGAGTTTTATCATCCTCGCCAATAAATGGGATTTGATTCCGGATAGAAACGTCAAAAAATGGACCGCCGACATCTATCAGAAATTACCCTTTGTGACTTGGGCGCCGATTCATTTTTTGTCGGCCAAGACCGGCGCGAAGGTTGATAAGATTTTTGACTTGGTGCTCGCCATTGCCGAAGCACGCAAAGTGAAGTTGAGCGATTCGCAGTTGGACAAATTTTTGAAGAGAATTGTAAAAGTTCACAAGCCTTCCAAGGGCAAAGGTATCGGCCATCCTCATATTTATCATATCTTCCAGACTAAAATTAATCCGCCGCGCTTTGAAGTCCGTATCGGTTCCCACGATGACTTGCATTTTTCCTACGTCCGATTTATTGAAAATCAATTACGCGCTCAATTCAATATTGTCGGGACGCCCATCGGTATCCGAGTGACCAAGAATATCAAAATTCACAGCATGTCGGAGGAGCGAGCGGCGGAGACCCAAGAAAAATAAACTAAAATATTGTCAGCAGGCACCAATTTGGTGTCTGTTTTGATTATCTGCTATAATTAACCTATATGAAAATAATCGTCGGCCTGGGAAACCCCGGAGAACAATATGCAAAATCTCGCCACAATGTCGGTTGGTTGGTTTTAGATTCTATTCTGGGAGAGGTGAAGTGGACGCTCAACAAAAAATGGAACGCTCTTGTTTATGAACGGGGTGGTGATTTGTATTTGAAGCCCCAAACCTTTATGAACAATTCCGGGATGGCTGTTTCGGCCGCTTTGAACTATTATCATCTGCTTCCGAAAAAATTGAAACTGTTTTCCACTAAGAACAGCGATCTGTCCGATACTCTGACGGTCATTCATGACGATTTGGATATTGATTTGGGAAAAATGAAAGTGGCAATCGGTTCTCGCAGTGCCGGCCATAATGGCGTGCAGTCAATTATCAATTACACCAAGACTTTGAATTTCAAACGAATTAGAATTGGAATCAAAACTATTGATCGGGAAAATATTCCGGCTGATAAATTTGTCTTGGGGAGATTTAAAGCGGAGGAATTAAAGGAGATTGAGAAGTTAATAGGGGAAATAAAAAAAGAAATATAGTAAAAAGAGGCCTAAATAGCCTCTTTTTCGTTCGGTTATTGACGAGACTATAATAATATCGTAATATCTAGAGTTAATCGTCGCTCCTTAAAAAATAAGGTTGGCCGGACCAATTACTAAATTCATCTCTAGCCAGGTGGGGTTAGTAATTGGTCTAGTATTAACTTTTAAAACACATAATATGAACGTTGCAACTATTGTTCTTGGTATTTTTGCGATTTGTCTGTTGGTGCTTTTCATTGTCTTTAGAAAACAGATAAAATCATTGATGTCGGGAGAGTCAGAGACTCTGCCTCAGCCGTCAATTAAACACATTATTAACTGCGCTACCGATCCTTTTGTTCCCAATGGTTATGTTTTGGATAAACATCAGCCGGGAAGTAAAGATTATGAATTCGATGCTGTCAAAGTTTTCCTTTTTCAATCCGAGAAACAGGAAAAAGGGATTTTGGTCGGGGAGGAATTATTGCAGGAATTAGTCGATATCCCGTCTCTTAATGCTAACGTGTTAGACTATTTAATGGTCCACCCGGAGCTTATTCCCGAATCTTGGAAAAACAAGCGTATTTATTTTCTGGGAACGATTTATCTTCTAAATGACATCCGCGTAGTGCGCTACCTCTATTGGAGTAAATCTCAATGGACCTGGTGTCAACGTTGGTTGGAGAGTGGTTTTGACCATCGTCATTTTGCCGCCGTTGTTCCTAAGAATTAATGACAACATTTATTAAAATTAACCTTGGTTTGCACAAAGCAGATCAAGGTTTTTTATTTATCTTTTTATCTCTACCTTGACAGTCTGGGGAGAACAAGTACAATAGGTTATGTTATCTATCTCACTTTTATCACGCCTATGAATCTAATCATCGTGGAGTCGCCTACCAAGGCCAAAACAATCAGCAAGTTTCTGGGATCAGGTTACAAGGTTGAATCTTCTTTCGGCCATGTGCGTGATTTGCCGGTCAGTACCATGGGCGTGGATATTGAACATGATTTTCAACCCAGTTATGTGGTCCCCGACAAAGCCAAAAAGAATTTAAACAATCTCAAAAAGCTAGCCGAAAAAGCGGATGAGGTTATTCTCGCTTCGGACGAGGACCGCGAAGGAGAAGCTATCGCCTGGCACTTGAGTGAGGCTTTGAAATTAAATTCCAAAAAAGCCAAACGTATCGTTTTTCATGAAATTACCAAGGCGGCTATTTTGAGCGCGCTGGAACATCCCCGCGTGATTGACCAAAAATTGGTTGACGCCCAACAAGCCCGAAGAATATTGGATCGCTTGGTAGGCTATGAGCTTTCTCCTTTCTTATGGAAGAAAGTGGCGCGCGGACTATCGGCTGGTCGGGTGCAAAGCGTAGCCGTCAGATTAATCGTGGAGCGAGAAAGAGAAATCAAGGCTTTCAATTGTGAAGAATATTGGAGTATTACCGGGGACTTTTCCAAGGTTGAGGACAAGGAGATAAAATTTAGTGCCGATTTGAATAAAATTGATGGCAAGGCTATTGGCAAGATGTTTATCAAAAACAAAGAGCAGGCCGATGAGATTATATCCTCCTTGAAAGGGGCCAAATATGAAGTGACTAAGGTGGAGCATAAGGACAGTCAGAAAAAAGCTCCAGCTCCGTTTACCACTTCCACCCTGCAACAAACCGCCAATCGTTTCTTGGGATTTAGCGCCAAACAAACCATGATGGTGGCTCAGAAATTATATGAGCAGGGTTTTATCACTTACATGAGAACCGACTCCCTAAATCTATCTTCCAAGTTCATCGGCGATGCTTATGAATATTTAGTCAAAGAGTTGGGCAAAGACTATGCTATTGTTGGCGGTCAGGTTTTCAAGACTAAGAGCAAGAATGCGCAAGAAGCGCACGAAGCCATTCGCCCAACCGAGGTCAGCAATAATCCGGAAGATTTAAAAATAAAATTGGAACCGAATCAATATCGTTTATATAAACTCATCTGGCAGAGATCAGTCGCTACCCAAATGCCTCCGGCTCTGTTGGCTGTCACCACGATTGATATTGCGGCCTTAGAGACGCCATATCATTTTCGAGCTTCAGGCCAGGTATTAAAATTTCCCGGTTATCTAAAAATCTATCCCGAATCAACTCAAGATCAAACGATGCCGGACTTAACCGCCGGCGCCAAATTGAAACTGGAAAAATTGGGCGGCGATCAGCATTTTACCGCTCCGCCCGCCCGCTATTCCGATGCCGGGCTCGTCAAAGAAATGGAAAAATATGGTATTGGCCGTCCTTCCACTTATGCCCCGACCATTTCCACCATCATTGATCGCAATTATGTCTATCGCGACGACAAGAAACGTTTAGGTCCGACTGAGATTGCTTTTGTGGTGGTTGATTTATTGGTGGCTCATTTCCATCACATCATTGACTTCAAGTTTACAGCCGAGATGGAGAATAATTTGGATGAAGTGGCTGTGGGCAAAAAGAAGTGGGTGCCGGTGATTGCCGATTTCTATATTCCTTTTCATAAAAACTTAGAAGAAAAATATAAAGAAGTTAACAAAGAAAATATTATGCCCGAAGAAAAATCAAGTGAAGTTTGCGACAAATGTGGTTCTCCCATGATTGTCAAAACCGGTCGTTACGGCAAGTTTTTGGCTTGCAGTAATTATCCGACCTGCAAGAATATCAAATCAACGGGTGAGCCGAAACCGGGAATCCAAATCTCGCCGGAAGCGGCCGCTAAACTGGAAGCTTTGAAAACCAAATTTGCTAAAGAGGTCTGTGATAAGTGCGGTTCGCCGATGGCCGTCAAAAACGGCAAGTTCGGACCGTTCTTGGGTTGTAGCGCTTATCCGGGCTGTAAGAATATCAAAAATATTCCGGAAGAAAACGCCGTCAAAGTTGTTTGCCCGGCTTGTGGCAAAGGTGAGATAGTGAAGAAGTTCAGCCGCCGTGGCGCTTTCTGGGCTTGTAGTGCCTATCCGGATTGCAAGAATGCCTATTGGGGCAAACCGACCGGAGAGAAGTGCCCGGAATGTCAGTCACTGCTCATTGAAGACAAAGAAGCGATTAAATGCAGTGATCGAGCTTGCGGATTTACGAAATAAAATAATTTATCGGTTTATAAAAAAAGACGCTCCAATCATGAAGCGTCTTTTTGGTTTGGTAATTTTATTTTTTCCCGGTTTTCTTGGCGGTCTTTTTGTCTTGCATGAAGTCAAAGATTCTTTTGAGGACTTCGGAGATAATCATGAAGTAGGAACCGGTGTTGTTTAGCTTGTCTTTGATGGTCTCGGTCAGGTTATTAAAAACAGTGGCGCCAGATTCCACTTTGTCTCGGAGGAATCGAGTCAGGTCGCCGATTTTCTGAACGGTTGCCTCCACGTCTTTAATGACTTTATAGACGCTTCTCAGGCTGGCGATGAGATAATAGAGGGACCAGCAGATAAAGATGCTTAAGCCGGCGATGGAGATGGCCAGAACGAGGTTAAGGATGTCTCGGCTAGTGTTGAACATAAAATTGAGGGGTTGAGCTTAATTAGAAATTTCTAATTTGAGCTTCAAATTTAGATTGTAAGTGATTAATGAGATTATTTTGGATGGTATCAATTTCTTCCGTGGTCAGAGTGCGCTCATCGGATTGATAGATGACGTGGAAGGCGAGATTTTTTTTGTTGGCTCCCAATTTGTCGCCGACGTAAACGTCAAACAGTTCAACGCTGGTGATTAGTTCGTGAAAATTCTTTAAGGCGTCTCTAATATCATTATACAATATTTTGGCGTCAACTACAAAAGCCAAGTCACGGACCATTGGCGGATATTTGGGAACAGCGCGATATTGTTTGTAGCCATAGTTTTGGACCAGTTTCAATACTTCATTGAAACTCAACTCCACTATAACTACTATTTTCTTGAGTCCATTCCCTTTAGTGATATTTTCGTCCACTTTGACGATAGTCCCGATATTTTTCCCTAAAACATTAATTCCCGCTTTCAATTCTTTGTCACTATAGCCAATGGGCATATCGGTCGGGACAAAACTGGCTTCAATTTGCGGACTGATGAGGCTATAGATTAGGTCAGAGACGATACTTTTAGCTTCGCTAAATAATTCATTTTTAGCACCGGCCAGAGCGATGCCAATTTGTTTCTCTTGATAGGGTAAGCGCTCTTCATTGGTACTATTCTTTTTGAGATGACCGAAGACATTCAGAAACACTCCGCCGATTTCAAACAGGCCCAGATCATCATAGCGATATTGGTTGGTGCGGATGTTATTTATTAATCCGGGTAGTAAGTTTTGGCGCAGTAAAGTGTGTTGCTTGGAAATGGGATTAACCAATTTGATATAATTGGTATCATCCAAATTTAATTTCTTCAGTTCTTCTTCGCCGGTAAAGGAATAATTATAGACTTCGGTCAGTTTACTTTCTTTGACCAAAATATTTCTGATTTTATGTTCCAAGGCTATTTCCTCATTCTTTTCCGGCGCCTCCATTGCTACTTCCGGCAGTTTGCCGCTGACATTGTTATAACCGTATAGGCGCATAACTTCTTCAGCCAAGTCTTCCTTGATGGCGATATCTTTGGTGGCGCGCCAGCTGGGAATTTTCACCGACATAGTTTCGTTGCCGTTTTTGTCCTTTCCGGTTGAAGTCAAAATGAATCCCAGATTGGTTAAAATTTCTTTGGATTTTTCGGCCGGGATAGCTTGTCCGACTAGTTTGTCCAACCAGCCTAAATCCAAATCTATTTCCGGAATAGATTTAAAGTCTTGATGTAGGTCGCTTAACTCGCTGCCGAGCGTCACCTTTTTATTATCTTTTTGGATTAATTCCACTGCCATTTTCAAAGCGGTCTCGGTCAAATTAGGATCTAGGGCTTTTTCAAAGCGCATGGAAGCGTCGGTGCGCAGAGCCAGCTTGGTTGATCCTTGGCGAATGGTGGTAGCGTCAAAATTGGCAGACTCAATGATAATTGATTTGGTGGCTTCTGAAATAGCCGAATCGGCTCCGCCCATAATACCGGCGAGAGCGATCGCTTTTTGGCCGTCGGTAATTAATAATTGATTATCCTCCAGTTTACGATCTTTGTCGTCGAGCGTTTTAATCATCTCATTTTTCTTGGCGGAGCGAACTACAATTTTGGTAATATCTTTGGCGTCAAAAGCATGGAGAGGTTGGCCCAGCTCCAACATCACGTAGTTGGTGATGTCTACGATATTATTGATTGGTTTGGAGCCGACGGCAATCAGTCTTTCTTGCAACCAGGCAGGAGATTCTTTGATTTCAATATTATCCAATTTAATTGCCATGTAGCGCGGACAGAGATTATAGTTTTCCACTTTAATATCCAATGGTTTCAATCCCTCCGACTTTTTGTTTTTCTTATTGGCCGGAACGCTCAAACTGACCTTGCTAAAATCCAAAGATTTCAATTTGGTGTTTAAAATAGCGCTGATTTCTCGAGCGATACCATAATGGCCCCAAAGATCAGGACGGTTGGACAGCGATTTGTTGTCCACTTCAATGATGATGTCGTCTAACTTTAGGTAAGAGGCAAAGTTTTGTCCGGGCTTGCCTTTAGTCAAAATCATAATGCCGTCGTGATTATGACCCAGACCCAATTCATCTTCGGCGCAGAGCATGCCTTGAGATTTTTCTCCGCGCATTTCCGCTTCTTTGATCTCTGTTCCATTAGGTAAAATAGCGCCCGGCAAAGCCAACGGAACTAATTGCCCGACAGCGATATTGGGAGCGCCGCAAACTATAGATAATTCTTCTTTTTGTCCGGCCTCAACTGTGGCCACCTGCAATCTGTCGGCGTTGGGGTGTTTTCTGACGGTTAGAATCTTAGCCACGACCACTTGGTTAAAGCGTTCGGCCTGTGATTCGGTTTTTTCCACTTCCACGGTATGCAGAGTCAATTTTTGGGCGAGCTCGGCGGGGGAAATACTTTTGGGAATGGCGACGTGGTCTTTCAACCAATTGAGTGATAATAACATATATGAAAATTTAGTTTATGGTAGATTAAAATTGTTCTAAGAAGCGCATATCGCCGCTATTGAATAATCGGATATCGTCAATGCCATATTTGAGCATGACCAAGCGGTTCAAGCCGAAGCCGAAAGCAAATCCGGTATATTTTTCCGGATCAACTCCGCCGGCGCGCAATACATCGGGATGAATCATTCCGCAACCCAAGATTTCTAACCAGCCACTATGTTTGCAAACGCGGCAACCTTTTCCGGCGCACAAGAAACAGGTATATTCGCCGTTTGATCCCGGCTCCACAAAAGGATAGAATTTGGGACGCATCCGGAGTTCGGTTTTAGGGCCGTAAAGTTTTTTACCGACCAATTCCAAAACACCTTTCATATCGGCAAAACTAATCTTTTCTCCCACCATCAAGCCCTCCATTTGATAGAAGGTATGTTCATGGCGGACGTCGGTCGCCTCGCTTCTAAACACTCGGCCGACCGAAATACCCCGGAGCGGCGCGCCGTGTTTTTCTAGGGCCCTGATTTGGACCGGTGAAGTTTGAGTGCGCATCACCAGGTCATATTCGCCGGCCTCATTCTTTTTATCAACATAAAAAGTATCTTGCATATCGCGAGCGGGATGATGTTTAGAAACATTCAAGGCTTCAAAATTATAGAAATCGCTTTCCAGCTCCGGACCGTCTAAAATGATAAATCCCAGAGAAGTAAATAATTCTTCCAGTTCTTTTTGGATTAAGGTGATGGGATGAAGATGCCCGTGCTGGACGCTATCTCCCGGCAGGGTGACATCAATAAATTCATTTTTGGGGCCATTGGTCTCAAATTTTCTCTTGATTTCCAGGTATTTAGCATTAATTTCCTGTTTGGTGGCATTGGCAAATTGGCCAATTTCTTTCCGGGCGTCTTCGCCCAAATCTTTGATTTCTTTCATCAGTTCGCCCAATTTTCCTTTGCGACTCAGATATTTATTTTCAAAATCGCGCAAGAGTTCATTGTTGGCCACGGTATTTAACTGAGCGATAATCTCGTCTTTCAATTGTTGTAATTTATTTTTCATATAATATAATAATTTATTTTTTGTTGGAGCTGATTAGCAGAAATTCAATGATGGAAATGATGACGATCAGGAGAATGAGATTAAACCAGCTAAATAATTTTTGCGAGAGGAGAAACAGAATGGCCGAGACTAGGAAAGAAAAGAGAAATGATTGACGGAAGGCGGTCTTGACCGCTCGAACCGCCAAATCTTTTTTCATAACCTTGAAGCGAATAAAAAAACCGATGAGAGCAGTGGTACCGGCCAGAGCCAAAAAGAGGGCCAGATAGAAAATTACAAAACCCAGCCAATTGGTGGTATTGGGGTTGATTAAGTTAATTACAAAAAAGAAGAGTCCCCAGAGGAGGGTCGTGGTTGTTCCCATGAAGATGAGATAGTTCTTAAGAGTCATATTTATTTAAGATTATAAATTACTTATCTTTTCTAGTTCCAAACGATAGTTGGCCAATTTGGCTTGTTCGGCGGCAACAATTTGAGCCGGTGCCTTGGCGGTAAATTCGGCATTGTTTAACTTATTTTCTAGAGCCGTAATAACCTTTTCCAAATTAATTTTTTCCTTGGCCAATCGTTCCTGATCTTTGGCTTCATCTTTAGCGCCCAGTAGATAAATTTCATTTTTTTCCATGGCAATAAAAATAGCGTCGGTAATTTTTTCACCACTGGCCGCAACTGTCAATTCTTCAATTCCGGTCTTGAGTCCCTTAATAATTTCAGCATTAGCCTCAATTAATTTCCATTTTTCCGGAGAATAAATTATCGCTTTGATTTTTTTGGCCGGTTCTATTTTATTCTCGGCTCGGGCATTTCTGATGGCGCTGATAATTTCCTGGATGAAATTAAAATCGGACTCGTTATTTTTGGCCTGGTACTCCGGTTGAGCGATGGTCGGCCAGGTTTCGACTAATAATAATTTTTCTTGATTTAAGTTCTGCCAAATAACTTCGGTAACATAGGGAATAAAGGGATGCCAGAGTTTCAAAA
>Ga0172381_10003899_pt1 | contig 15611 bp, 19 predicted proteins | sample Leawel6488metaG_FD_119754 | JGI IMG/M metagenome (GOLD analysis project Ga0172381, IMG submission 119754) | Leachate microbial communities from a municipal landfill in Southern Ontario, Canada - Leachate well 64-88 metaG | ecosystem: Engineered > Solid waste > Landfill > Unclassified | place...
AAGTGGTGAAAGACAGGAAATGGAACTGTGCCAAAAATGTGCGGTGGAACTTGTCGCATTGCTTCGGGCAAACGGATATAGGGTAACTGATTCTGAGTGGGATTACTAGCATTACCTATAACGTTGGTGGTATGGTTAGTTTCCGATTGCGGGCTACTTTCCTATCAAATTACATAGAATTACAAGCGGGTGGTAACGCTTAAATTTAGTATAAACACGGCAATTAACTATACCACGGGTTATCGGCTGCCTTTTTATCAATCGAATTATAAACAACTAAATATCAAAACAATGAAAACATTAGATGAAACAAAGAAAATGTATTCGGAAATAATGAAAACACTTAAAAAGTATAAAGGAATATGTGTTTTTGATGTTGATGAATTGGAAAGAAAATCAAAAGTTCACATTTACGGACTGGAACTTAAAGAAAAATATGGTTTAAATATAAAACCTGAAAATATTAATACCATTGATTATAATTCTTTTGGAGAATTTAAAAAAATTGGTTGGTTTGGAGAAAAATACCGCCGAACTATAAGTTGGTCTGTCGATGGAAGACAGCCCGAAGATGAATTATTATTTACCGTAAGTTTTCCAACAGGGGCGTTTATATTTGGCGATGGTGGTACATTTAACAAAGACTATCCAACTGAATTTTTTCAAAAGTTTTGGTTAGAGCTTAAAACATATAACCCTGACTATATTGATGAAGTAAACCACGGATTGTATTGGAAAATTGAAAACGCAAAAGATGCTTTTAATTCATTTGATGATGTATTAATGAAATACAACGAATTAAATCGAGAAGATATAAAGCAAAGGCGAATCCAAAAAATGAAAGAGGATTTGGCAAAATTAGAAAGTTCCAAATGATGAACGGAGCGTTTTTAAGGTTGCCGATAACGTTTATATATAAATATACGCTTATAATTTACATATAATCAATATTTTATAAGTGTTATTTTTAAAGATTTGATTTAAAACCTAAAAAACAGTGAAATCAAATTTGATAGAATTATAGAGTAATGTTCTATCAAATTAAGTATGTTTTAAATATCAATAGTTCGTTAAATATTACATATTCAGAACTTTAACCCATTTTTTAACGAACTATTAATATATACATTATAAACCTAAAATGTATCAATTATTTCTTGATGGCGACTAAGATTATTTAATCTCAATCAGATTTTTCTTTTTGTCTGTTTTTTGTTTAGGGATTAGAATTTTTAATATACCATTTTCCATAGAAGCATCTATATTATCCAGATCTACATTATTTGGTAAATTAAATGTTTTCTGATAGCATCCATAATAAATTTCTTCTCTATTATATTCAATATCTAATGATTTTTTACGTTCAGCTTTAATATTTAAAAGATTTTTATCATTTTCAATTGAAATATCTTCTTTTTTTATTCCCGCCAACACCATTTCAATAACATATTCTTTGTCATTTTCAATAACATTGTATTGTGGTGTGCAACATACCAATTCATTTTTTTTAGTAGTGATGTCAAAAATTTCATTTAAAATATTTGATAAATCATAATTTAAATAAGCTTGTTTGTAAAAGTACATAATTTTAAAATTTAATATAAGTAATTATTTTTTTGTGGTGAATCATATAGAAAAAATCGTACCATAATATCTCAACTGTCATATTAACAGGTTGTTAAGTAAGTGATATGACATATAGTCCAACTAATGGTCATTTTGGCAAAATAATAATTTTGCTCTTATCGAATAAAACCTTTGTAATTATTTTAAATAATTCATATATTTGTGCAAATTAACTAAACGATAATTTAAATGATTGAGAAAATATGTCATATGGCTGATTTACATTTACGTAAATCTCCTTTAAGAAACGAAGAATATCAACAAGTATTTGATAATTTAATAATTTCACTAAAAGAACAAAAGCCAGATAGAATCGTAATTGTTGGTGATTTGGTGCACGATTATCTTGATTTACAGGGTGAACAATTAATGATGGCATATAATCTATTAAAGTCATTGACAGAAATTGCTTCGGTTAGGATTACCAGAGGAAACCATGATTGTAAAAAGGGGTCGTTAAAGAGGGTTGATAGCATAAAAGCCATAATAGAAACATTACAGGATCATAATATCATATATTATGATAAGACTGGATTTTATGATGATGAGAATGTTACATGGGTTGTTTGGCATCATGGGGATAAAATAGATCCTTGGAAAACAAAAGAAGGAAAACAAGCCTTAATTGATAAAAAAACAAATAATAGGGTTTATATTGATTTATTTCATAATCCTATTAATGGATGTAAGTTATCTACTGGTTTTGAAATGAACAGTAAATCATATTATAGTATAAACGATTTCTTTGGTAGTTTTTCAATGTGTGGAGATATCCATATCTTGCAATATTTAAATAAAGAGAAAACAAAAGCCTATTCATCAAGTTTAATCGAACAGGATTTTTCTGAAGGTGATGATCAATTTCACGGTTATCTTTTATGGAATCTTATAAATAAGAAAGCTGAAGAAATATCCATAAAAAATGATTATTCTTTCAAGAATATAAAAATAACCCCTTACGTGGATTTTGATGATTTGGATTTTGAGATAGAAAACCCCACTAAATTCATGAGGATTAGATTTATTTGGGGAACTTTACCACAAACCAGAAATAAAGATAATGAAAGAAAGGTTATCAATTATATTAAATCAAAATATGAAAATGTTATAATATCCCATAAAAATGAATTTCTGGAATCAGAAAAAATGGATACCAATGATAATATAACATTAGCAAACATTAATGATAAGAGTGTTCAGCATGAAGTTTTTAGAAATTTTTTAAGCAAAATTGGTGTTGAAGAAAAAGTGATTGATGATGTTATTAGTCTTGATGAAGAAATTCTCAGTGAAATTAATCTTACTGATGATATTAACGTTGAATGGGATATTATTAAATTTGGTGGTAAGAATTTTATGTCTTATGAACAAATTGATATTGATTGGCGTGATTTAGATGGGCTATTTCAAATACAAGGGAAAAATGTAGCAGGCAAAACAACCATAATGAAAATCCTGACATATAGCTTGTTCGGAAAAACATTAGAAACCGAAACAAAAATGAAATATGGCGATTCAAGGTTTATTAATAATAGAAATGGTGCCAATTTTTGTGAATCATATATGGTCATCAAAGCAAACGGGGAATATTTTGGAATTAAAAAAAGAACGGATATTACAAAATCTAAGGATGGAAATATTAATGGAGCACCGACAACATTAAACTATTATATACTTTCCAATCCAGATGAGCCAATGACTGAAGAAACATCTTTGAATAATTTGGATGAAAGTAGGAAAGCATCCACCCAAAAAAAACTGGAACAAATTATAGGCACTTATGATAATTTCATGCGTATTGTGATGACCACATCAGATACATTAAACAGGATATTATCAAACGATATGGCCGTATTTATTGATTCAATTTTATTTGATAGTGGTTTGGATGTTTTTGATAAAAAGCTTGAAGGTTTGAAATCTTATCAGAAGCGATTAAACGAAAAAGTTAAGATTACTTGTAATGTTGAATTAAAAGAGGGTGAAAATACTTTATTGCTACAAGAAATCACACAACTTGAAAATGAAATAAAAGAAATTAAAGAGAATGTGTTGCCCGATATTCAAAATAGGATATTAACTGGTAGAAGTTATGTGGAGACATTAACAAAGAAATTATATAAAATAGATCCTGAAATATATTCGTTAGATATTAATGATGTAAAAAAAGAAATTGGAATACATGAAAACAACATCAAAGATTTTAATTTAAGAAGTGAGATTTTAAACAAAAATATTTCCACTTTAAAAGAATCTTACGATGATAAGAGACTTCAAGAGTTGGTAGATAAAAAAGAGGCACATAAAAATGGAGAATATCAAGAAAGATTAAAAATCAAAACTATTGAACAGACCATTACTGATTATACCCATAAAATAGAAATTATTAATGGTGAGATTTTTAGATTAAAACAAGACGGCACAAAATTAAAAAAAGAAATATTAGAATTAAAAGAAAGTAAAACCTGTCCCACTTGTGGTCAACCCTTATTAGCGGAACATCAACATAATATCGATGATAAGGTTAAGATTAAAGAAAAAGACATGTTTGAAATTGTCGAAAAAATAAAATCCAAAGAAAATAAGGATATTGTTGAAATTAAGAAATTAATTGAAGATGAAAAGTTAAAAATTGAAAAAATTCAAGAAAAAATAGCTGCCGATTCATTAAATATGGAAAAAATATTAATTGAGGTAGGAGCGTTAAATAATGATAAAAATGAGGTTGATAAACGTAAAGATTTTCAAAATGAGATAAACCTTATTGGCGTAAAAATTCAAAACGAAAATTTAAAACTTAAAAATTTAAATCAGAAGATTGAAAATTATGAAAATAGTTTAAAGCAAATAGAAGAAAATCAGAAGATAGATAAAACTATTGAGGCATCAAAAACAAAAATAACCTTATTAGAATCAACCGAAACGAACGAAAAACAAAAAATTTTCATAAAGAATAATGAAATTAGTAATAAAAATACCAAAATTAACGATAACCTTAAATTGATTAAAGATTTTAAAGAGCAAGAATACCATGATATGATTATGAATCTATATAAAAAATGTGTTCATAGAGATGGCATTCCCAAACAAATGTTGATTAATTATATTATCCCTAAAATAAATCTAACGTTAGAAAAGATATTATCAATAGCCCCATTTAAAGTTTGGCTCGATTTGAACGATTTAAGGCTTAAATTAGCATATAACGATAGACCTAACGCTATTATTGATTGTATTGGTGCAAGTGGTAAAGAAAGAACCTTTTCAAGCGTAGTGTTGAAATTTGCATTGAATCAGATTAATGTTAAAGCAAAGCCAACAATGTTTTTATTGGATGAAATTATGGGTAAGTTGGATGAAGAAAGTATTGAAGAATTTGTTGAAATATTAAAATTAATAAAAAATGGTATGAAAAAGGTTATAATTATTGAACATAGGGTGAATCTTGAACCCGATTATAATATTAACGTTGAACTGGATGAAGATGGAATTTCTTCATTAACCATTAACTAAATTAGTAACTATTTATTTAAAAAATAAAATGGATTTAAGAAAATATGAAAATTTAAGGAATAAAATCAATGCGAAGGATTTCGAAGGCCAGTACAGTGCCATTGATAAATGGTTATATAGAACATCCTTTATAGGGAACGCTGGATCGATATTCTTCGCATATTTTTTAATACACCCGGCTTTATATAAAGCGATATCCATCCACATGATTGATGGTTTAATCGGAAATGCTTTTGCGGTAATAATAACCATAGGTTTATTAACCATATTTGAATTTATTAAAAGATATTTAATTAGAAATTTTTCAACAGATTACGTTGCAAGTGACAAGAAAATTAAAATTTCTAATATTGGGTGGCTAATTATTACCTTATTGTTAGTATCGTTAAGTTTTTTCTTTTCAATGTCAGGTTCAAAGAATTTTGCATCAACCAGTGTGGTGAAAAATGAAATTATTGAAACAAATGTGTCAAAAGATATTGGCAATTTAAAAAAAGAATATGAAAATAAGAAAAATATCAATTATGATAGAATAGTCACACTTGAAGCGCAAAACAAAAATTTGGAAAATGAAAGATCGTTAGTTCCGGTAAATTATTTCTCAAGAAAAGGTGAAATTCAAAATAGTATTGCCGATAATAATACTAAAATTGAAACAAATTTAGCCCAGATAAACATAATTGACAATAATTTGAAAATTGAAATAGAAAAAATTGAAAAGAAGGGTAATGAACAACGGAATCAAAATAGTGCTGAAGATGATTATAATGTAGTAATATTTGTAATAATAGTTGCTTTTATAGAATCATTGATTATTGGGGGTGTATATTTTAGAGAAAAATTTGAATTCGATTTATATAGACTTAACAAACAAAAATTTGAAAATGTTTATCAAAAAAAAAGTAGATATAAAATATTATTAACGTTTATATATGGCAATGGGAAAGCAAATGTGGGGGATAAGGTTATTAGTGGGTTAGATTTAAAGGAACTTGTATCGGATAAGATAAACTCTAATAAATTGGTAAATGATTTTCTAAAAGAAATGGATAATTTGGGTGTTTTTAAAATAGAGGGCAAAAGAAGATTTATAGTCATGACTTATTCAGATGCAATGAATTTAATTGATAATTATGATGATAATTTAAGAATACTTGATAATTTAAAATAAAATGAAGGCAACATTAGAAATAGATAACAAAACATATTCTGTTAATAGTGGTAATTACTATCAAACAGTAATAGCCAAGAATCAGATAGTTTTATCTTCCAGTTATAGAAAAGATAACTATTTTACCAAAAGATTGTTACATAAGGATTTTGGAAAATCAAAAAAATGGAACAATTATACAGTAACCAGAGAAGGAAATATTTATCAACACTATGATGATAAATACCATAGTGATTTCATTGGTGTTAAGGAAGGAGATAAACAATGTATTTCAATTGTCCTCGAAAATATGGGATGTTTATTTAAAACTGAAGATAATGAATATTTAAACTCCTTAAACGAAAAATGCAATGAAAAGTATATTGGTGCTAAAAATTGGCTTGGATGTTATTATTGGGAAACTTATAGTGATAAACAATTGAAAAGCCTTGCAACCCTATGTAAAGGATTGTGTAAAAAATATAACATTCCTGCAATTTGTATAGAATTTGGCCATTATCATAAGGATATTTCAAAATTTAGGGGGATTGTATTTAAAAGTAACTACGTTGAAAATAGTGTAAACTTTAACCCTCTTTTTGATATCGATAAATTCAATAAGATGCTCAAAAGAAAATAGTTAGTATTTATATGAAAAATTAAAAAATGAATAATAAGACAATACCAATACAGATGAGAGAATTAATTGCGAGGGTTCGTGATGGCAATTATGTTGTAAATGAAGAACATAACAAAACGGGTAAAAACTTAAATATGCGTGACATGTTAAAAATAACACGTATGTTGAACGAAGAACTCGAAAATAAAAAAAATGCATACGATCAGGATATTGAAGAAGAAAAATTCAGAAATAATTTTAAAGATATTAACGTAAATATTAAATATATCCCTTTGGAAGTATATAATGATTATGTTTTTTGGGGTGGGACAGTTGACGGTATTATTCAATTTGCATATAAAGTTACGGATAATGAAGCGACAAGTGGGGTTGAATTTAATTATTTACCAGATTTTTCCCCAGATAATGCAGAAAATGATGAAATAATAAAAAGAATAGAATCTTATTATAATACTTTTTATAAATATTGGCAAAATAATTTATTACAAAAATAATGAAAAAAATATATTTAATCCTTGGAGGTATAATAGTTGCCTTATTGGTAACTTGTTATTTTCTCTTTACCAGAGTAAATACTTTAAATGAAAAATATTCAGATGAAGTTAAATTAAGGAATGCTCTTTTAGATACAACTACCATGTATAAAAATAAGCATAATGAATGGACTGCTGAAAAATTAACAATGCAGGCAACCTTAAAACAACTTCAAGATAATAATTTAAATTTAAACACAAATCAGAAGGAATTAATTAAAAGGATTGGAGAAATAGAAAAAACCAATTCAATTATTGCTGCCGCATTGATTGAAACTAATGTTAAAATTGATAGTTTAAGACAGGGTGAAGTAACAATCAATAACGATTCATCTTTAACATTCAACGACAGTACAAAAAATTTAAAATATAATATAAATGTGGGATTTGTAATACCTGCATATAGAAATATAAAACCAACTTTGACGTTTAAATCCTTTGAACTTCCCAATAAACAAATTATTGATTTTCATTGGAAAGATGATGCTAAAAAAGATGATTACCCAATTGCGTTTAGTGTGAGTAATTCTAATGATTATTTTAAAACAGTTAATATTGAAAGTTATGCGATACCTGGTTTAGATAAAAAAGAATTAAATCCTACCTTTTGGCAAAAATTTGGCAAATGGACAGTTAAAAATGGTAAAATAATTACAACTGTTGGAGTTTCAGGAGCTGTTGGACTTGGGGTTGGGATGTTTTTATTAAAATAAGATTATAAGTAAAAATTATTATTCTAATGATGATAAAAATAATAATGAATTGTAAATAAATTAAAAAAGTTGCAATGAATAAAATAATTTATATATTTGTATCAGTTTTTTATAACCAATTTCATTTTCAAATGGCTAAGAAAGAATATAGTAAACAAAAAGAAGTTAATGTTTCGCGAGAATTTATCGAGGCTTATCATAAAGCTAAACAAGGAACATCAAAAGAAAATAATTTGGAAGTTAAAGTTGGTAAAACAAAGTATTTTGTAAGACAACTAGGATAAGGTGAACTACCCAACCACAGCTAAACTGATGGTTGGGCTTTGGGTTTTACGCTCTATTTTATAAAAAATTATGCCAAAAATTTTAGATGAACAAAATGAAAAATAAATAAAAATGTTTTTACGAGAAAATTGATTATTATGTAAACCCTTAGTATTTATCTTCGGATGAATACTATCTTTCGGACATATAAATTTGAATTACAGCCAACACAAGAACAAAAAGTGTTATTAGATAAGCATTTTGGGTGTGTCAGATATGTTTATAACCATTTTCTGAATGAAAGAAAAGAACAATACCAAGAAAACAATAAATCCGATAACTATTATAAACAAGCAGTAACCTTGACTGAATTAAAGAAAAAAGAAGTAAACAGCCAATCCTTACAATTTGCTTTGAGGTGTTTGGATACTGCTTATTTAAACTTTTTTCGTGGTAAGGCAATGTTCCCAAGGTTTAAGTCAAAGAAAAACAAAAACACATTTACAGTCCCCCAATTTGTGGCACTTGAAGAAAATAAACTCTATATTCCTAAATTCAAAGAAGGGTTAAAAATAATAACATCGTCAGGAACTGGCGATAACACGGGTGGAGACACAAATAAGACTTTGGCAACAAAGCACAAGTCTGTGAAACTCGAAGCCCATCCCATCGCCTTTGGCGTGGGTGGGTAGTTCACATAAAAATATTTTAGTTAAATGGATGAGAAGGCTGTTAAGTATATTGTAAAAGACGAAATTAATAAATTTGTTAAGGATTCTTTAGATAAAGAAATTAAAAATCAATTACATAAATCTAATAGTCAATCAAGAGATGAATTGATTGGAACAATAAAGAATGCATTGGAATCTTTAACTAAAACCTTATGGGTTAAAAAGGACTTTTGGCGTAATGATATAAAATAACACACGATTTAATATGAAAAAAATAAATGAAGCCACTTTTAAGCCGACATTAAAAGAACCTGTCAATAAACAGTCAAAAAATTTTGAAAGTAATTTCAAAAAAACTATGATAAGCCAGAATGTCAATTTAAACGAAACCGATAAATTATTATCGGAAGAAGAAGTTGCCTTAAAAAAGAAAATATTTGATTTGTCTAAAATGGAATCATTGGTATTTTCAGACCCAATATTGTCAGCCGAATATGAAAAAATGTCAAATAGAGGGGAAGAATTATACGGTTATCATATGAATGAAAATATACTTTCAATCATATTCAATAATTATGTGTTAAACGATACTAAATATTTACAAAAATATAAAATGGCCATACCTAAAGAAAAAAAACGTAGAGATAAGAGTGGCATTAATCAATTAAAAAAAATAGGAGACGAAAAAATGAAAAAAATGGGTACTCTTCCTAAAAAAAGTATGGTAAACGAAAATACTTCCACGAGTGACACTCAAATAGAAGATGATGATTGTATAATCAAATCTAATGGGTACGATTATACGGTTAATTGCGCAGGTAAATTTCTTGGTGATTTTGAAGAAATAAATGATGCATTAAGCACAATGAAAAATTGGAAACAAAGTAATAAGTGGTTTCCTAATTCATGGTTTATTAATGATCATGGCAATACTTTTTTGATTGATGACGAAGGGACAATTTTAAATGAAACCACATCTGCTGGAAGTGCTGGTGGTGCTGCTGGTTATGTGGGATATGCCGGTCCTGCCGCTTGGAGCAAAAATGGTGATTTAAGTGGTGATTTTAAGGATGGAAAAAACAAAAAAAATAAAACACCTATTATTTCAAAACCTATATTTGGAGGGGGGACGATAGTTGATGAGTCTAATTACCTTATAGATTCAACCAAATTTCAAAAAATATTAGAGGAACTAAATGATAATAGAAAAAACAATATCGATTTTATCAATAAAAATTCAGACGCTTACGGGAGTGAAACCAATAATATGCCAAATAGTGATCTTGAAACAATTAATGGGGATATAAAAGATGGTGTTTTGGATAAACCAAATTTAAATACAATGGAAGAAAATAAAAATATTAAAAGTATGGAAAAAGAAAAAATAGTGAACGAAACTGCGGCATCTAAAGCACAACAACGTTTTATGGGTATGGTACATGCAGTACAAAAAGGTACGTTAGATCCCGATGAAGTTAGTGATGAAATAATTAGTGCTTCGGAAAAAATGAAAAAGAGGGATGTTAAAGATTTTGCATCAACAAAGCACAATAAATTGCCCGAAAAAGTTGATGAGGATGCCCAAACCATGTTACAATCAGATCAAACAATGGCATTTAAACCTGAACCGATAAATAATCAATCAAGTGGGATGGAAAGCGGAATGAACAATAGTGGTGGCATGTCTGAAAATGTTAATATTTTTGAAGAACTTGATAAAGAATTGGAAGCATATTCTATTCATCAAACAAAATTAACTAAAATGACAGAAGATAGAAAACCATCATCTTTAATTCTTAAAGATCGTTTGGGAAATGAAAATGCCGGTAACTTTAAAAAAGATTTGGGACAAAGTAGTATCAAAGATATTATTAATGTCGAAAAAGAACTACAGTATGCCGATCAACAAACAGAGGTTGGAAAAGATCCCCAAAAATTGGAAATTGATATTGAGAAAACTGAAATAAAGACAAGCAATGGCGAGGGGTTACAGAATGTCGGTAATTCCACCAACGATAAGGGCAATGAAATACCTAAACGTAATTTTACTAAAGAAGAACAAAATGAGGTTGATATGTATCGTTTAGGACAACAAGATTTAGTCTATGATAATAAACCAGATCAAAGATTTGAAGATCGTATGAAAGCCGATATGGGAGAAAAATTATACAAACAAAGACAGGATAAAATGGAATTTAGAGCCAAAGCACCAATGTATAATAAAGATTCGCAACCTACTGAAAAGGGTATTAATAGTGTCCAATATGATAAAGAAAAATCAATGTGGAATCAAAGAGAAGGTCTTAAAGAATCTACTGTTAGTGGTAAATATTTTGATATTTTAAATAAAAAAAGGATTATCGATTTTAATTTAAACGAAGTTAAAGAAATAACCGAATCAAATGATTTGTTTGAATTAAATCTCGAAGGACTTGGAAATACATACACCAATAAAGTAAATTTAAATGAGGATGTCGTTAATGCAATCAATAATTTTAAATTTTATACTGATGGTAAAGTAGTATTTATGTCGAAAAATAAACCCGAAAATTTAACTGAAGGTGCAAAAAAAGAGGAAAAACCTAAAATTAATGAAGAATTTAATAAGATGAAACATTTATTGGGATATAAACCAAGTATTTACACTAATACTAATAATGTTAAGAAAAACAGGGGGTTTTAAATAAAAATTATTGATAAATTGATTTAATTTTTGTAATTTTACATTAATGAAAGATGCTTTAATTAGCATCTTTTTTGTTTAATGAGTATTTATTATAAAAAATTATAATTTAATTTAAGATATAAAATAAATGATAAGTTTAAATAAAACATCATTAGGTTTGTTAAATGATACGGCAGCCTATGCAACTAATCAAAAGGTTCAAGAAAAGCAAAATTTGGTTAAATTGAATCTAAAAGAAATTATTGGTGTAAATTTTCCAGACACTCAATATCATAAAGAGCAAACCACTAAAAATCAAATAGTTTTACATCACACTGTAAGCGGGGTTGGCACTAAAAATGATATTGCTTATTGGTTGAGTACCGCAGATAGAATTGCAACCGCACTTATAATTGGCTGGGATGGCAAAATTTATCAATGTTTTTCTTCAAAGTATTGGGGATCTCACTTAGGGATTAAAGCTGCAAATAATACGGTTTTAAACCAAGGTTCAATTGGAATTGAAATTGATGCTTGGGGTGGTTTAATACAAAAAGGGAAATCTTGGTACCCCGCTAAATGGGATGAAAATTTAAAGAAAAACATCCCCAATGTTAGCGTTAAACCTATAAAGAATGTCGTATTATTCCCAAATGGGTTTAGAGGGTTTTATGGTTTTGAAAAATATACCGATGAACAAATTGAATCGGTAAGAAAATTGTTGATTTATTTTAATGGGGTTTATAACATCCCTCTTGATTATAATAACGATATGTGGAACCTTTCACAAAAAGCCCTTTCGGGAAAACCTGGTATTTGGACACATGTTAGTTATAGGGTTGACAAATCAGATTGCTATCCAGATGAAAGAATGATAACTATGATTAAATTATTAAAATAGTATGAAAAACAATAATAACCAAAAAATTATAATAATTAAAGACAGGGTTGATCTTTATGAGGATTTTACGATAAATCTGCTATATTGTATTTATCATTATTATTTGGATAAAAATAGTCTGTCTAATGATGATGATATTTACAATCATTATTCGTTTTGTTTTAATAAGGTTTGTGATGATTTTTTAGAAGAAGAAATTGATTTTAAGAATAATATAGAAATAAAGGAATATTTTTATAAATATTATTATAATCAATTTTATAAACCAAACAATAATCTTAATGTAACTATGGCTGATTTTGAAGATTTTTGGCGTAATGTTTTTGCAATAGAAAAGCAAAGAAAAAGAAATTTAATTAATGTTCTTGTAGATTTATATGGAACTTTTGATAAAAGTTTTATAAATAAAAATATTTTTCAAACGGTATAAAATTATTTGGATTTAACATAAAAAGTATATATCTTTGTCTCATAAAAAAAAATAATCAAACAAAAAAGAATAAAGTAATGGCAAATTTAAAAGTAGATTTAATTAATAAAATTACAAATGAAAAATATTTTGCGGAAATAGAGATAGGACGTTTGGCGCAAGAACCGAATATGAATTATAAGGAAAAAATTGATAAAATGGAAATTCTTCTTCAAGAAATTATCTTAGCAAATGCTAAGATTGATTTGATCAATAAAATATTAATCAGCGATCAACCTGTAGCGCACACACAAAATCAAGGAGCATCACATGTTGAATAATATGTATGATCTCATACAAGAGTTGTATCAAATCACGTTTATTGCTTCTACAGTGTTTATATTTTCAATAATGATTGATTTGGCAGTTAAATCATATGGGAGATTTTCCCTACATAAGGAAACTAAATTTGTTTTAACTACAAGCGAAAAGATTTTAATGTGGATTTCAATAACAATATTTATTGCATATTTATTATAAACGATGGAAACAATTGAACAAAAATTAGAACCTCTGGAAGGATATTTTTTAAGCTTCAAGAGAGATACAATGAATGGGTGGTATGAAGTTGAAATTGGCTTACCCACTGGGTGGGTTTTTAGTGATTCTAAAGAAATTATGTGTGAAATTTTGAGCGAAAATGAAGTTGGAAAAATAATCCTCGTCAAACCTAAAATTACAAGTATTAGCGCAGATGATTTGGTTGCTTATATTGAAACAATTCTTAGCACCAATAAAAAAATCGAACAAAAAGAGAAAGAATTGAATGAAAGATTAAATGAAATGAAAAAAGCAATGGAAGCTGAAGCAAGCAAATTTTATAAGGAACTTGAATCGTTAAAAGATGATTCTCTTAATACATTAAAAAATCCCGAATCAATTAAAAAAGAAACAAAACAAAAAAGAAATAAAATTGAGCAAATTCTCGATTCGCGAATTGAAAATAATGACGATAAAAAAGAAGAATAACTTAAAAATTAGATATATGAATAGAGAATTAAAATTTAGAGCTTGGAATCATCGAAATGAAGATTGGGAAACAAATAGTTTCGATGCTGATTTAGATGAAGAAAGAATTGGTACTCCAAGTCTTTTAGTTATAAACACCATGTATCATAAAAACAATGGTGATTTATATACGTTTCAATTGGCTACTGGATTAATTGACAGTGATGGGGTTGAAATATTTGAAGGAGATATAGTTGAATATACAAAACATGACGGCTATTTAATGGATTCATTTAAAGCTGAAATTAGGTTTATTCAATCGTATGCCTGTTTTGGATATTTAAAGCTCGGATTAAATGAATGTGGTTTCGACCATGTTGTAATTCATCCATTTTCTGAACATGATGAATTTGAAATAGATGTTTTGCCTTATTTCAAAATAACAGGTAATATTTTCGATAACCACGAACTTATCAACGAAGCGGTTGAAATTGTTGCCTAACGTTGAGTATATGGCAAGTAGCCGAACATAAACGTTGATTAGAGTTATAAATATTAATAAACCGCAGATAGTTTCTAAAATGCCTGACACAGCTATTTGCTATATACATTGTTAGGCTTAGTTTTTATTATGAAAATTATTTTAAATACATTAAAAGAAAAGATTTCTTTATTAAGGGAAAGTGAATATGTTCATTATTTAGTTTGCAATAACACATCTAAATCAAGTACACTATCACATATTTATATGAATAGTAAATTGATTGAATTAGATACAAATAATGACTTAGAATTATTATTAAATAAATTATATGATGAATATTATAGAGAACGATTTGCTTTTAATATTAAAATTAAGCAACTAAAAAAACATTCTGAATATTATCTTTATTTGGAAACAAGAAAATTTCGTGGAATGAATGTTAATACACGTAATGTTGGAAATGTTGAAAGTAAACCAAAGCAAGAAGAATTATACTTTATGATTAAAGAATGGCTAGATAATGAAATAAAAGAATTCAACGTTGGTTTGGATGTAAATTAAGCCTAACGGCTACAAATATGAAACGGCAGGGGTTAAGTGCGAAACCCTATCAGCCAAACACAAATGATGAATAGTATCACACAGTATAATCCAGCATTACCACCCTGCTGTTTTATATTTGATGTTAGGGTGCGTTTATTTAAAATTCTAAAAATATGTTTAACGAGAACACAATTAAAGACATGGAAACTATTGATAGTTTAGTTTCTGAAAAAACAAAAGAACTATTCAAAAATGAGAGTAAATTATTTTTATCATGGACTTTCCCAACAAACCATTTGCATCAACAACAATCAATAAGTGAAAATTATTTCGTTGTTTGGGTTGGTGAAACAGGGAAAGGATTGTTAAAAATGGTTTGTTTTGGTAGGGTTGGAATAATGCCTAAATTATTGTCTGATGTTTCAGAAACTGAACTTCAAAAAATATTGGACGAGCCGTTTGTTGGTAGGGGTGTTTAAATGCACCCTAAC
>Ga0172381_10003904_pt1 | contig 15595 bp, 14 predicted proteins | sample Leawel6488metaG_FD_119754 | JGI IMG/M metagenome (GOLD analysis project Ga0172381, IMG submission 119754) | Leachate microbial communities from a municipal landfill in Southern Ontario, Canada - Leachate well 64-88 metaG | ecosystem: Engineered > Solid waste > Landfill > Unclassified | place...
ATCATTCCTTACAGAGCGCATTGAAATTCTCGTAAACTCTTTTCCCATCCAGTGTGTGGCTTACCTCGGGATGCCATTGGATCCCGTAAATCTTTTTTTCTGGACAGGCAATTGCCTCAACATCGCAAATATCAGAACGTGCTAGCAGCGTGAACCCTTTTGGCACCCGACAGACTTCATCCGCATGGGATGCCCAGACCGGAATTTTTTCGGGATAACCTGAAAGGATATCATCATTGTCGCGGATGCTGACTTCGACCGACCCGTAACCCCCGGATTTTCCCGGATGAACATCGCCACCGAATTTTTTTGCAATAACATGAAGGCCCAGGCAGATCCCAAGAACCGGTAGTCCCAGATCTAAGTATTCGGCACAGGTTCCGGCACGCTCTATCGATGGACCTCCACCAAGAATAATTCCCCGGTACCCTGCCGCAACTTCTTCTTTCTGGGTAGTGTTGGGAATCAGCGCCACGTCAATATCGAGGTCTCTCAGGGCACGGTGTATCAGATGGTTGAACTGCCCATAATTGTTGACTACACAGATCGGAAGCATTGTTCTAAAGTATCTATGATAAAAAGGGTATTAAGCCTGTTCAACTATATGCCAGAACTGTCTCAATGATCTTCTTCTGGATCTGCTCCGGTGTAAACCCCATCATACAGGCCATAAACATCGCCCCTCCGGCGCCAGTTCCTTCCTTAACCTCCCCATGACAGTACCGGGCAAGGCCATCATGCCCCAGTTTGCCGAATCCGGGGTCAACATAATACATGGAGATCCCCATCATCGCTGCAAGTACCTGCACATTAGCGGTGCGGTCATCGCGAACATATACTGTTGTTGCGACCGAGGGGATGGGACCATTTATCGCCTTAATAACACTGCACACCGCAAGCATCTGGGTTCCGCCAGCCAGCACCAGCGTGCCGGTATAGGTACAGGCAATGCCCGCCGCGACCGGGATCATCGGATCTCCAACACGTTTGACTATTTCGAAGGGATCCGTAATACTATCCGCAGTAATGTCTGTCAGAGCCTGACGACAGAATGCTTCTTTCAGGCTTACAGGATTCTGGACGAAACTGCTGCTGACCGTCGCCGGATACCCGAGAGCGCGGAGAACGCAGAGCGCAGTCGTTGTCCCGCCCGGTACACATTCACCCAGAACAAGCAGATCACTTGACCACGAAAGAAGCTTCCCTATTTCCTGTCCACGGCAAAAAAGGTTTTTTGCGAGAGGCACAGCATCACTTTTGCGGGGATCCTCTCCAATTTGTCCCAGCGCATCAAGATACGGAACGGTCAACTGATATTTCAACCCTGCATTAATAAAGAGCGGGGGAACACCGGTCAGTTCTATCATCGCACGCGTTATAGATGCTGGTGTTGGACAACCTGTCGGGGTATTTGGTTTGAGGGGAAAACTGGTAATTCGGCCGGTCGTTACCAGTTCGGCATCCAGATTTGGAGTCAGAAGAGTTTTTTCTGGTGTCGAACCCGCTCCGGATATACCAGGGATCGTCGAGATCTGGGTATTCCCGAGGATTACACAAAAAATGGGTTTTTTATAGGTGATTTTAGGTGCATTGGAAAGGAATGGCATAGGTTATCAGTGTATGATTATTTTTTTATCCATTGCGTTTGAACATATCGGCGCATCGTGTCATAACCCTATAATAGGAGAGGGATCCCATTATTTTTCTAAAATGTTTGAGATCGAAGAACGGCTGGAAAAAAAGGGAATCACAATTGATGCCATAGTGGAGGCTGCTATGGGGCTATACGTCTCCCATGGAATGCCTGATGAGCAGGCATCCATGAATCTTAAAATAAAAATACTGAAATCCTTAAAGGATCCAAACGTCTCTTCCCTGCTCCTTGGTGCGGTGCTTCTCGAAGAAGAACTCTATGAAAAACGTAAAAATTCCGAGATTGCTGAAGACCCGGTTTTTTTACTGAGTGACGAGATCATCGGCATGGCCATTGCCGAATGCATTGGCGGGACGTATGCCCGGTTCGAGTTCACCCGCTATGACCAGAAAAAGCCCGGCATCCTTGCCACCCTGGGACCATTCCTTGACGATGCTGTGGCAGGCCTGATTGCCGGATGTACTTCCCGCCTTTACAGTGAATGCGTATGAGGCCGCTACTCTCACTCTTGCAGTTCACCACCATACTCCCCCTGGGAAAACCACAGGAGTTCGATCATTTTGCACGCCATTCTTGGATCTATCCTATCGCGGGGTATGTAATTGCATGTCTGGTTGCGTTGCCGGTTTTTTTTATTACCGATCGAATACTCGCAGCAGCGGTCGCCGTTGCAGGAGTAATACTCCTTTCCGGGGCCCATCATTTCGATGGCCTTCTTGATTTTGGCGACGGTTTGATGGCACAGGGGGATCATGAGAAAAGAACCCGGGCACTCACTGACAAGTACGTCGGTGCCGGGGGCATCGCCGCCGGACTGGTTGTTACCCTCCTGCTCTTTGCCAGCCTCCATGCAGCAGCATCAATTATTTCCGCACTTATTATTGGAGAGGTCTGTGCCAAATTTTCCATGGCCTTTCTTACTGCCTATGGGACTCCGTTTAAAGAGGGGATGCACAGTTACCTCCACCAGTTTGCCCGACCCTACTTCCCATTCCTGTCGATTCTTCTCTGTATCCCCCTCGTTATCCTTCCAGTCACCCCCTTCCAACTAGTAGCCGCAGCGATAGTCATGATCCTGAGCCCCGCAATCCTTCTCGTAGTATCTGAAAAACTATTTGGGGGAATTAACGGTGATGTGGTCGGGGCAGCAAACGAGATCACCCGGGCACTCGTTATTGTTGCACTGGTACTGGCCTGAGCCAATCCGTTCTTCTGTGCCCCAACACCATCATTAATATTTCTCCTGCTCGCACTCTTGATTGATGTTTAAGGATCTCGGCGTACACATGAAAGGTGGCGTCATCACCGAGCGGGACACACAGTATTGTACCGTCCGTATACGCCTGCCTGCCGGCATATTCTCAGTAGAGCAGATGCGTGGAATTGCAACTATCGCAAAGCGCTATGGAAAGGGGTTTGTCCACTGCACCGCACGACAGACCGTGGAAATTCCCCATGTTGATCCAAAAAAACTTCGGGCGCTACAAAAAGCACTGGTAAAGAACGGTACTCCAATCGGATCTGAACGTGACGAGATTGTCAACGTGATTGCCTGCCCAGGCACTGAGCGCTGCAAATTTGCCAATATCGACACGGCTAGCCTTGCAAAAAAAATCGATCAGAAATTGTTTGGCAAGGTTATGCCAGTTAAAATGCGTATAGCGGTATCCGGTTGCCCGAATGCCTGCACAAGTCCCATGCTTAACGAGATCGGGATAATGGGCCGGGTACGCCCCCTGCGCATCGAAGGACAATGCACGGGATGCGGAACCTGTGTTGAATATTGTAAGGAGGACGCAATTATTATCCGTAACGGATTATCCGAACTCGATGAAAACAAATGTGTCCAGTGCGGCGTGTGCGTCCAGTCCTGTCCGTTCGATCTATTAAAAGCAGAAGATCGCCACTTCCTGATCCTTGTCGGGGGGCGGAGGGGAAGACATCCACATCTCGGTAAGGAGCTCATCACAGTACCGGATGAAGAAACCGTAGTCAGGGTTGTTGATAAGATCGTGGACTGGGTCTATCGCCGTGCCTGGAGCGGAAGGTTGTTGTCGGAGCAGATGAACGATCTGCAATTTGAAACATTTAGAGAAGATATAAAAAAAGAGATTTCCGCAACAACCGCCAAGATGTAATAGTTTAATATAATTTTTGAAAACCCTCGTTTTTGTCATCGTCACATTCGACAGCGGATCCGTCCCGTACCAATGTGTTAAACATCATTGCAGCACTCATAAGGATTTCATCAGCTGCGCCACGCTGACGTATGTCACTGAGCGCTTTTACCTGAGGGGAGGGGGAAAGACGTGTCCCTACGCGGATACCCTGACAGTGCCTGCAGTACGCGCATGAACTGTAGACCGATACATTACACCCGGCACATTCAACAGTCACCCGGTTTTTTGCTGTGTCACGCTGGAACGGAAGTGTCTTCATACAAAAGAGTGTGTTCAAACAAAAGATATGAGAATATCGATATGAATTTTCACCTGAAAAAACGGCAGAGAGAATCGAAATACTTTAAATAGATGCGTCTCGTATATGTAATACTCGCATAGACAGACGGTATGCGGTCAATTTGCAACATGGGAGGAACATTTTATGGCAGCTGTTAAGCCACACATGAATCTGGCTGTTATCGGACACATCGACCACGGAAAGTCAACTACCGTTGGCCGGATGATGTTCGAGACAGGTGCAGTACCTGCACACATCATTGAGGCCTACCGAAAGGAGGCTGAATCGAAGGGTAAGGCGACTTTTGAATTTGCATGGGTTATGGATAACCTCAAGGAAGAGCGTGAAAGAGGTATCACTATCGATATCGCGCACAAGCGGTTCGATACCCCCAAGTTTTACTTCACAGTCGTAGACTGCCCCGGGCACAGAGACTTTGTCAAGAACATGATCACCGGTGCATCACAGGCTGATGCGGCGATCCTTGTCGTGGCAGCTCCCGACGGTGTCATGGAACAGACCAAGGAACACGTGTTCCTTGCTAGGACACTCGGGATCACACAGATCATTATTGCCATCAACAAGATGGACGCCGTCAAGTATGATGAGAAGCGGTTTAACGAGGTCAAGAAGGATCTCTCTGAACTCATCAAGATGGTCGGATACAAGCCCGAAGAGACGCTTTTTATCCCAATCAGTTCGCTTCAGGGTACCAACATCAAGGTAATCAGCCCTGAAACCCCGTGGTATAAAGGGCTCGCGCTGATCCCGGCACTGGACACGTTCAAGGAACCCTCAAAACCAACCGACAAGCCACTCCGCCTGCCAATTCAGGATGTTTACAGCATCAGCGGTATCGGAACAGTTCCGGTCGGCCGTGTTGAAACCGGTGTCATGAAGAAAGGTATGAAGGTCTCGTTCATGCCGGCCAATAAAGATGGAGAAATTAAATCCATCGAGATGCACCACGAGGAAATCCCTCAGGCAGTACCCGGGGATAACGTCGGATTTAACGTCCGTGGTATTGCAAAGGGCGACATTCGCCGTGGCGATGTCTGCGGCCCTGCAGAGCAGCCCCCAACGGTAGCAGATGAATTCACTGCACAGGTTGTCGTGCTCCAGCACCCGAGCGCAATCACGGTCGGTTACACACCTGTATTCCACTGCCACACGACCCAGACTGCATGCACATTTGTCGAGCTCAAGAAGAAACTCGACCCGCGCTCTGGCCAGACCAAGGAAGAGAACCCCACATTCTTAAAGACCGGTGATGCGGCAATCGTCCAGATCAAGCCGACAAAGCCCATGGTCATCGAGAATGTCAAGGAACTTCCGCAGCTGGGTAGGTTCGCCGTCCGTGATATGGGTTCAACCATCGCAGCCGGCATGTGCATCGCTATCCAACCAAAACAGATGATTAAATAATTTTTAGGTGTGATCATCATGCAAAAAGCCAGAATTCGCCTGACAGGAACAGATTTCGATAAAGTAGAGACGGTCTGTGACAGGATCCGCGAGATTGCCGAACGCACAGGGGTGAATCTGGCTGGACCCATCCCACTCCCGACAAAAAGACTTGTTGTACCAATCCGCAAAAGCCCAGATGGGGAAGGAACCGCAACATTTGATCGCTGGCAGATGCGTGTGCATAAAAGACTTATTGATATTGACGCAGATGAGCGTGCACTCCGCCAGTTGATGCGGATTCAGGTGCCAAAAGATATCGGCATTGAAATTGTCTTAGAGAGTTGAAGGTGCGGCGCGTGGAGAAAGCCGCTTCTTTTTCCGATAAGATAAAACACATTTTTACCTTTGAAAGGGTATTTTTTTTAATTCTACTGTTTACGGTAATCCTGAGATTCTGGCAGTTGGATCTCAAATTACTCCACCATGATGAAGCCATTCACTCATGGTTTTCCTTTGATCTCCTGACAAAAGGGATCTGGATCTACGACCCCAGTTACCACGGACCGTTCCTCTATTATGTCACAGCCGGGATGTTCTCGATTTTTGGCGCATCCGATCTTGTGGCACGATTGCTTCCGGCATTATTCGGAACGTTGCTTGTACTACTGGTCTACTTTATTTACCGGCTTGGGTATATCACAAAGGCGCAGACACTCGTTGTCGCACTGTTCATTGCTATTTCACCAGACATGGTTTATTTCTCCCGGTTCCTCCGTCATGACATTTTTATGCTATTTTTCACGATGCTCCTCCTTGTTGCCCTTCTCTATTATTTTGAGCGGGGACAACTCCGATACGTCATTGTAGCTGCAATAGCAACGACCGGAGCACTCGCCTGTAAAGAAGAAATGCCGATCATATTGTTGATCTTTATCACGTTTTTCGGGTATGCACTCTGGAAAAAACGCATCACCCTTCCGCCACAGTGGAAAAATGACCTGTTGATTGGACTGTTTCTTATGATAGGGCTTCTGGTGGCCCTTTACTCAGCATTCGGCATGCATCCGGAGACACTGGTCGGACAAAATTTTCAGGTTAATTCAACCGGATGGTACCAGGCGGTTGATCACTGGGTATCCATGCACGAACAACAGCGTCTTGGGGGTCCATTCTATTTCTACATCCCCTTGTATATTCTGTATGAATTACCGATTTTCCTTCTTGCAATACTGGGGACACTCCTGTTTGTATTCAAAGGTACTAATCTGACCCTTACAGGCCGGCGTATAAAAAACTGGCTGAAATCTCGTCGCTTCGAACTCTCAACTGCAGATCTTGCCACAACAAGTCTTACTCAGATCAGGACGCCCAAGGCAAAAACTGAAAAATCAGAGTTCTTCTTCCAGTTTTGTATCTACTGGATGATCCTGACCATGGCATTTTATGCATATGTTGGGGAGAAAGTGCCGTGGCTTTTGATTCACCAACTGCTCCCCATGTGCTTTGTCGCCGCATACAACCTGAACTGGCAGAAGATCCTGTTTGCCCTTATTGGCTGCCTCTTCCTGCTCCTGATGACATGGCATGTGGCATTTATCCCGTCTGATATCAACGAGCCTATTATTCAGGTTCAGAATTCTGAAGATATGAGGGATGTTATGAACCTGATTGATGATTCCGATCGCGTGGTTGTGGCATCAAAGGATTACTGGCCACTCCCTTGGTATTACCGTGGTGATCGATGGAACAAGATCACATTCTATGGCCAGATTGAGGATGAAATAACACTGACGGATAACCATCCGGGTGTGATCATTCTTCATGACGCAGAAAGTTATCATTCTCTGACAGGATACGATAAGAAAACCTACAAACTTAGTTACTGGTTCTCATTCTACGATAACGATAACCGGCTCTTTGATTATTACATTCACCGGGACGGGAAGATGGGGAGTATCAACATTGATGTTTTTACACCGCAAAGTCGATAGATTTCTCTTTTTATACCCTGTAGAACTCATTCGGAACATTCACGACGCCATCAGGATCTTTGCCCCCGTACGCTAGAGGCATCCTTGGTTGTGAGGTTACCGGATTACCGGTTGTACATAAAACTCATTGATTATCCGTACAGGTAATACCGAGGCATAACTCCCTCCTCTCGGGAACAGGTGGCGCAAGAGGGGGGCAGCATATGAGAAAAGAGGTGTTCTACAGAGCAGATTCCGGTAGTCATTGAAGAGGCTCATGATGAGAAGTTGGTTCCGGGTGTAGATCTATTTCAAATGTTTATAAAAACATGGTGATATTCGTGCTGACATCACAACGGATAGTGCGGCCTGGATAAATCTGATATTCCGGCTTGCTGATCTCTTAATTATCGTCTTACGTTTTGTGCATACATTATGGTATGGAGACACTGTACCACAGATTTTTCGGTATCGGTACATTCTGTTTTTGAATGGGTTTTCTACCGTGCAAAAAAACCCGCATGAAGCCAACGAGCTTCGCACCAAAGCAATGAAAATCTGATAAATCCACACAAATCTCTTTTGTGGGCAGTGAAGGCTGTTCAATTTTTAGGAGGAAGATCCTGTTAAAAAAAGCGGATCATCAACGTACTACGAGGGTTTCAACAGATCCAAAATTCACTAAAAAAAGAAAATACTTTAACCCAATTCATCCCAGCGGGAGCGTTTACGGTAGATAATGATACCTACAATAATCAACACAACCGCTATCACACCAACAACAATAACGATGATACTAGAGCTAAAAATTGAGCCAACTGAGCCCAACCCCGCAAAAGGATTCCATGTGGCTTCTACCGCTGTCTTGAACGTGAGCGCATCGTTATAGGATTCATTTCCTTTTGAGTAAGCATCTTCAGCTTTTGCACGGGCCTGTGCAAAGTTGCCATTGGTTAATGCATCGTTTGCAGCAGAGATATAACTCACTGCGACTTCACGCTTGGTAATTACTTCTGATAACCGGGCATCACTAGATGTACTTGTGTTACCTTGGAAATAAGCGATCAGTGCATCGACATTATTGATAGGTCCCTGTGCATCAGAGATCTCTTTCTCTGCCCATGCTTTGTCAAGGAGAGTCTCACCATCAGAAATCGTGGATATTGCGGTATTAATGTAATTTAGTGCGTCGCTGTACTGCGTCGACGGTAAAGATTGGGCCGTAGTAATTTTGGACTGGGCATCGTTATATTTTGTTTCAGCTGCGGATGTATCGATATCCATTGCCGCTTTCTCATCAATATGTGTTCTGAACTGAGTAAGCTGAGAATTCGCATTTGCAATGGCAGTCGTAACATCATTGATATTAACAACTAAAGCGCTCTGGGTATATTTCGTATCACTTGCATGACCATTGGCATCCACATCATAAATCTGGATCAAGGTCTGGTTTGCAGTCGCGGTTACCGCTGGTGCAGTTCCTTCCAGGGTTACACCAACCGCTACATCGTCACCGGATTTATAGGTCAGTAAAAAACCACTAACCGTAACGGTTTTTGTCCCTGCCTCTGTAGGTGCCGTTGGATTACTGTTCACATAAATAATATAGGACCATTTTGGTTTTTCCAACGCAGTATACAGTTTAATATCATTTGCGGTTGTAGTCCCGCTGGGCATTTGTATCTTAAATGAAAGATCAACCGTTGTTCCCGGAGTCAGGGCCCCGCTCGGGCTAATCTGCATTGAGTTTACGGTATATGCCACAGAGGCCGCCGGCACTATTATTAAAAACAGGGCAATAATCCAAATTAATCTCGTCAATCCCTTCATCATCAACCTCACTCGAATAACGGTTCGATACCTTCCTCAAACATATTGGATTTCTTCTCCTTGGATTTAATAACCTCTTCTTTGGTTTCCTTTGCAATATCAAGAAGTTCCTTAATCCGGGGGGCATTCCCCACAGTCGCCAGCATAACAACCGCTGCGACATACTCACTGTTTACCGGGTAATCTCCCCCTCTCACTTCGACACCGGCAATATTTTCTTCCACCCAGCTCTTGGCTTTTTCGACACCTTTCCGGTCCATCTCATCCGGGGGTCCAGCAATAAGAACCAGCGCACGCTCTGCGGTGGAATAATCACAGGGAAGCGTAAGACGACCAAGCATAGCTCGTCTGACAAGACCGACTATCTTAGCCGACCTGTCCTCACCCATGAGCACTTCCTCGTTTGCCTCCTTCTTGCCGCCAAATTTATCCTTGAAGTTTTCCTTAAGGCCCCCAAAGATTCCCCTCTGCTGCTTGGTGCGTGTACTGAGCACTTCGCTGACAGCATAACCCACAGTGGTAATACCACCCCCACGAAGGGTGTTGATAATCTCACTTGAGTCCACCACCATCTCACCAATACCCGCCCGGCCGACTTCACCTGCGCGGAAGAGAATGGCAAACCTCCGCACCACTTCATTATTGAGGCGCTGGAATGCACTCTTGACACTCTCTCCCTCGTTCTTCCACGCACTGTTATCAAAAATAAAGGTATTATCTGCTTCGTTTACCAGAGTCGTAAGACTTCGGGCTGCATTGTACGAATATAACCGTCCTTCTTCCGGTGCCGGAATGATGCCCAATGCATACACCGGCTCCCGGTAGATCCGTTTCAGGTGGCGTGCAAGCACAGGAGAACCCCCGGATCCGGTGCCGCCTCCAAGACCGGCAACAATCACAAACGCATCAATGTCATGCGTTCCACGGGTATCAATCGCATTAATAATACTATCGATCTCATCCGCAGTAACCCGGGCCCCGGTCACGTTATCGGTACCCACCCCATGACCTTTCATCAGTGTCTGCCCGATAAGGAGGCGATCTTTCATCTCAATATTTTTTAGGCCCATCAGATCGGTCCGTGCGGTATTGACTGCAATACCCCGAAAACTGTTGGTCCCGAGCTTCTTGTCCTGTTCAATGAACATGTCGACAATTTTGCCCCCTGCCTGACCAAAACCAATGAAAAAGACCCGCATCTGGTTACACCCTCCAATGGGCTAACGAATAAGTATTTCCTTTTAATTCTTTTAAGTTCTTTGTTTTAAGAACTTTAAATTCGACAATACAAAAACTTTCTTATAAATTCTCGTCTTGATCCGTCGCATACTCTTCCAGAGGTTCCGGAGCCTTTTTCATTTGATCCCGAACAAATAATACCGGTAACGTATCATGAAGATCGGAATACTCGGGGGAGGATTGTCCGGGCTTGTTGCCGCCCATACGTTGGCCGGGGAACATGAGGTTGTACTGTTCGAGAAGATGCCCTTTCTGGGGGGATGCCTCTCGTCATACCACATTGACGATTACTGGATCGAGCGATATTACCATCATTGTTTCTCTGATGACCACCAGCTTTTTTCCCTGATCCGTGAACTCGGGTTGTGGGACCGGCTTGAATGGCATGCTGGGAGCACCGGCTATTTTTCCCGGGATACAATATACCCTCTCACAACCCCCTCACAGATCCTGCGCTGGCCGGAACTTTCGCTCATCGATAAGGCAAAACTTGCATGGCTTACGCTGAAAGCCAAAAAAACAGACCTTCTTTCCTTGGATGACATCCCAGCAGAAACCTATATCCTCGATCATCTTGGCCCCCGTATCTATTCCTCATTCTTTGAACCTCTGCTCAGGAGCAAGTTCGGGAAAAACCGGAGCAAAGTATCGGCGGCCTGGCTGATCAGCCGTATTGCCATCCGGTCAAACCGTGGTGTTTCCGGGGAACATCTCGGCTACCTGAACGGGGGATTTCACCAGATTATTACCGGGCTTGAAAAATCGATTATACGTAAATGCGGGAAAATTAACCTGCAAACCCCGGTCACATCCCTTTCCAGAAAAGATGGCCGCTGGGAGATCAACGGAGAGTGCTTTGATACCGTCATGTCCACCATCCCCCCACAGGAACTATCGAACATCACAGGCCTTGCGATGCCGGAGATCCCGTACCAGGGCGCTGCCTGCATGACACTGGGAATTGAGCGTGACGTCAGCGAGGGGATTTACTGGATGAACATGAAAGACGAGGGACCGTACGGAGCGGTTGTAGCGCATACCAATTTAGTCCCACAGGAGCGTTACGGCGAGCACATCGCTTACCTCGCTTCGTATTTCAGCGGTACCGTTCCCGCACGGCTTGACCAGAAAATGCGGGAAGATTTCTGTACCCGTTTTGGCCTTCTGGAACGGGAGATCCACTGGAGCCGGATGGCAGTCGACCCCTGGGCCGGGCCGGTCTACACAACCGGGTACCGTTCCCTTATCCCGGCATACGAAAAACACGGCATCTATATCGCCGGCATGTTTTCCGAGGAGAACTACCCCGAGAGAAGTATGGAAGGCTCGATCAGGGCAGGCTACCGGATTGCCGGGTGCATTCAGAAAAAGGGACTGTAAATGGCCGAGCCTGAAGTCACCGCAATCATTCCGGTCTTCAATGACCGGCCTGCGCTCGAGCGGGCGATACCCGTATCTCTGGAGGTACTCGCTCAGATCACGGACAAATTCGAGGTTATTGTGGCCGAAGACGGGAGTACCGACGGGAGCACAGCCTTTGTTCGGGAATACGAGAAGCATTCGCCCCGTGTCCGGCTGCTTCACAGTGACGAGCGCCTCGGACGCGGAACAGCACTCAACCGGGCGATCCGGGAGGCACAGGGATCGATCGTATGTTACTACGATGTCGATCTCGCTACCGATATGCAGCACCTCCCCGAACTGATTGGGGCGATACGATCAGGTGCTGATATCGCAACCGGCTCCCGGCTTCTCCCGGAGAGCGACATACGACGTACTGGAGGCCGCGAGATCGCAAGCAGGTCGTACAATTTCCTTGTCCGGTGCATCCTCGGCAGCCGGCTTTTCGATCACCAGTGCGGTTTCAAGGCATTCAACAAGGCAAAGATTCTCCCGATCCTTTCAACTATACAATCGAACCACTGGTTCTGGGACACGGAACTCCTGGTCAGGGGTCAACGGAGAGGATACACGGTCACGGAGTTTCCTGTCCGCTGGCGTGCAGGGAACGGAACAACCGTCCGGGTAAAAGATGTATTCGGGATGGGCTCATCCATCCTGCGTCTCTGGTGGCAGATCCATGTATCGAAAGATTAGCGCAATCCTGATCCCGTCATTAATTGCTGTTGGGATCCTTGCATATATGCTCTACCAGGTCTGGGACAACCTGCTCGTCTCGCTCCAGCATATTGTCCCCGTCTACCTCGGGATCGCGGTTCTCCTCTGCCTTGCCGCATGGTGGCTGCGCGGGTGGCGGTACCACCGGATCCTGCTCGGCCTCAATTACCGGGTCAAGGTTGCGGTAACTACAGCATGCGTTTTTGTCAGCCAGACCGTCAACCTGATCGTCCCTGCCCGCCTGGGGGACTTTGTCAGGATTTTTATCCTCAAACATGACTACAAAACGACGTACTCCGAGGGAATTTCCTCGATCGTTGTCGAACGGGTTTTTGATATTGTCACGGTCGCCCTGCTCGGGGCGATCGCATTCTTCTTCGTCCCCAATGTCCCGGGATGGATTGATCTCTACATTATTGTGCCCCTCGTTATCTGCGGGGTATTTTTCCTTTTCCTGATCTTTGTCGGGAAACTGACCACGACCAACAAATATGTCAGGTATATCCTAACCATGTTTGAGGAGATCCGCAGGGCCTCGCTTACGCTTGTTTCGGTCTTTGTCTTAAGTTTCTCCTCAATTGTCATCTGGCTGCTGGATATCCTGGTCTGTTTCTGCGTTGTCCTCATGTTCGGACAGCAGATCTCCTTTGCGGTCGTCGTCCTTGCAGTGGTTATCGGGAACCTGGTCAAGGCCATACCGATCACGCCGGGAGGGATTGGCACCTACGAATTTGCCGTGGCAGCGACACTGGGCATCGCCGGGATCCCGTATGCAACCGCAGTCTCAATTGCCATCATCGATCATGAACTCATCAAAAACCTGATCACCGCGATCGGAGGGATTGTCTCCATCAAGTACCTGGGAAGCGACTGGGTGATACAGACCATTAAATCAGCCCTAAACGAGAAACTTGGCGGGGGAAAAGCACCTGACTCCTGAAACCGGCATCTTTTCGGTACTCTGCTGGCTCATTGTCCTGACATTTCTCCAGGTCTCCCTCTACCCGGCGCTCAAAAAATGCCTCAGGGAGTACGCATTCCCTGCGTCGTTTGCCGCATCGCTTCTTGTTTTCACCATCCTGACCTGGTACTGCGGCCTTGTCCACATTTCGGTACAGCTGGCCCTTATCCCGTTTTTTCTCCTCTTTGTCTACCACATCTGCAAACGGGAGTACTCCCTTGCCGGGCTTAAGAAAGAGTGGCGCTGGGAACTGGTATTTCTCATCTTTTTCTTCCTGATGCTCACGGTCAGGTTTGTCAACCCGACGATCTCCTATGCAGAGAAGTTCATGGACCACGGGTTTCTCGCATCTGTGATGTTAAGTCCTGTCGTACCTCCGCTCGATCCCTGGTTTGCCGGGGGTACCCTGGATGTCTATTACTATCTGGGCTACTGGCTTTTTGGCTGCCTTGGCATCGTAAGCGGGGTGCCCTCCAACATCACATTTAACCTCGCCCTCCCCACCGTGCTTGGCGTCGCTGCCGTGACCGTGTATGCAATCGGGACGCTCCTGCTCGACCGGTTCCGCTGGCTGCCGCTCGTCATCTTCTTTATCCCCAATCCCTCGTTCTTTTATCAGTTAGCCCTTGGAAAAGGGCTCAACTCCGTTCTCTGGGACAGCACCCGTACCATCACCAACACCATCAACGAGTATCCCCTTTTCTCATTTACCTGGGGAGATCTCCACGCCCACGTCATCTCAATCTTCAACCAGGTCTTTCTGATCTTTATTCTCCTCTTCCTGTACAAGAACTGGGAGTCGTTAACCTCGAGGGATAAGGGAATTCTGTGCGGATTTGCAGCACTCAGCCTCGGCTCGATGCCGCTCATCAACACCTGGGATGTGCTGATCTATGCACCCGTTACCGTCATCTTTGCAGGATTGATCCTCCTGCGCTGCCGCACATGCGGTGAGGGGATAAAATCATGGGCATACCTGATCGCAATCCCGCCGGTCGCAATCCTTGTATACCTCCCGTTCTATGTGATGCTTAAAGCAAACAGCACGGGCGGAATTGCAATCGTAAAAACACCGTCAGATCCTTTCCAGTTCCTGCTCGTGAACGGCTGGTTTATCGCCATCTTCCTGCTGCTCCTCATAAAAGACATACGGGGGCGGCCTTACCTTTTGCTTGTTGCGGTGCCATTTGTCCTTGCCGGGTATATTGCCGCTGCAATTGCGGCCATTCCCCTCATCTATATCCTTGCAAAAAAAGAGCGCAGCCTGCCGGATATCCTTGCAATACTGGGGCTCGTACTTCTCATTATCGTCGAACTGTTTTACTTAAAGGACAACATGGGGGACACGTACTTCCGGATGAATACTGTCTTTAAATGTTACCTGCCAGCCTGGATCATCCTCGGGATCAGCGCTTTTTCGATGGCGGGGACATGGCTTGCCCGATCCGGGCGCATACCGGTACTTCCGGCACGGAAATGCGCGGCCCTGACAGTTGTTGTCGTGGGCATCATGTTTATTCTCCCCTTTGCGATTCCCCTCGACCTCAATTACGGCAGCCGGTCGCTTGACGGTCTCGCATACCTGGAGACTGCGCACCCGGGCGACGCCGGGGGAGTCGCCTACCTCCGCAACCTGACCGGGAGCGAGATCCTTATCGAAGCAGAGGGCGGCGACTATACCTATTATTCGAGGGTATCCTCATTTACCGGGATACCGGCTATCATCGGCCAGCCATTCCACGAGTTCATGTGGCGGGGTGACACCACCGGGTGGTACAGTACAAGAATTGCCGACATCAAAACAATATACGAGGATCCGGACCAGACCGTTGCACTCATGAAAAAATATAACGCGACCCTTCTCTATGTCGGGGAATCCGAACGGCAGAAATATACCGTGAATCTCCCCTGTTCCGGGCTCGAACAAGTATACTCCAACAGCGATACCGAAATTTA
>Ga0172381_10003905_pt1 | contig 15592 bp, 14 predicted proteins | sample Leawel6488metaG_FD_119754 | JGI IMG/M metagenome (GOLD analysis project Ga0172381, IMG submission 119754) | Leachate microbial communities from a municipal landfill in Southern Ontario, Canada - Leachate well 64-88 metaG | ecosystem: Engineered > Solid waste > Landfill > Unclassified | place...
AATATTTAATCCTGATTACAGGAAGAGACTAAGAAAGGCCGGATACTTAACCAGAGATCCAAGAATGAAGGAAAGAAAGAAGTTTGGTTTGAAGAGAGCGAGAAGAGCTCCACAATGGTCAAAACGTTAATATTCAAAAAGGAGACACTTCAATGGTGTCTCTTTTGGTTTTTAAGGTTCCAATCCTATCGCCCTGCCATTGACATATTACGATATTTATTTAATAATGTTTAGACACGCGGTGCGTGATAACAGTACATCTAAAAAGACGGTGACTATTGAATGATTGAAATCGTTATATATGTGATTATCATCCTGATTATGATATATCTCGCTAGGGGATTATTCGTAATCCGTGACGATAAAGTCGGCATCGTAACAAGAAAGATGGGTAGTACAACCATGCCTCAAGGGCAGATTATCGCTCGGAATGGGGAGATCGGGATTCAAGCCGATTACCTCATGCCAGGCTTGTATTGGCGGTTCCCGCTGTACTGGCGTGTTGAAAAGGTAGATCTTGTAGAAATTGGATCTAGAGAGGTCGGAGTAGTATCTTCTATTGATGGTCTTCCTTTGCAAGAGGGCAGGATCTATGGGAACCAGGTCGAGTGTAATGGTTTTCAGGACGCAAAAATGTTCCTGGATAATGGCGGAAGAAAAGGTCCGCAGATTGCAATCCTTAAGCCAGGAAAACACCGTATTAATACGATGGTTTTCTCAATCAAGAAAGAGCTAGCGACAATTATCCCAGAGAAGAAAATCGGAGAAGTTATTGCTGAAGACGGCATACCATTGCCGCCGAAATATATGATTGCTCCGAAGCCGAGAGTCGCTAGCGCAGACGGAGAAAATCCGGATCGGATTACAATCTTCGAAAATGGACAGGCCTTCCTCGATAGCGGTGGATACCGTGGACCACAAGAGGAAACACTTCAGCCCGGTATCTACTACGTCCATCCAGGACTTTTCAAGGTTATCCTTGAGGATGTTTCAGAGGTCGCTCCAGGCTATGTGGCTGTGATAAGGTCGAACATCGGACTGGATATCGCTGTCGAGACGAAAATCCAAACGCCGTCTCCGGTTGATGTAATTCCGAATTTCGAACAACCTATTCATGAGAAGGATGAGGTCGTTCTCGCCCATGACATCAGCACAAGAGGTATCCAGGCACAAGCAATTCTGCCCGGTATCTACAACATGAACAAGCTCGCCTTAACCGCTTATCCGGTTCCGACGTCGGCTATCACGATAGACTGGGCTGCCGAGGAGAAGGCAGCGAGAGAACGGCATTCTGCTCGCGTGGAAGAATTTTTCCAGTTTGCTGAGCTGAAGGTCATGTCGAAAGACGGATTCGGCCTTGATGTCGGGGTAAAGGTAGTAATCCGGATTAAACCGGAATTCGCTCCATACGTAATCGCTCGTTTCGGAACGGTTGCTAACCTGATTAACCAGATTGTCCACCCCCTTATTGATTCGGTGTTCCGAAATAATGCCGGAGAGAAAGAGGCTCTCGACTTCGTGAGCAAAAGGGAAACCCTTCAAGATGAAGCTCTCGAAATTGCGAAGAAGTATTTCGAACAGTACCATGTCGAAGCCCAGAAGCTTCTGATAGGGTACATCAATGTTCCTGAGGAACTTCTCAAGACTCAGACCGCAAAACAGATTGCGGCCCAGAAACAAAAACAGTTCATTGAGGAAGCGAAAGCGGAAAATGACCGCATCGACGTCGAAAGCAAGAAGGCGCAGGCGAATAAACAAGGAGACGTTATGGCTTCCCAGCTGTTAATTAATATCGCCACAAACGAAGCAGATGCTGCCAGAATGAGAGCGGCCGGAAAGAGAGACGCTACTACAGAAGAAGCAAAGGGCGAGTCTTTCAGAATTAGGACGGTCGGAGAAGCAACGGCAGATGCCTATAGGGCTCAGGCTGAAGTCATCGGACCCCAGAATCTCGCTGCTGTCCAGATTATGGAACGCGTGGCAAGTGGTCACGTCAAAGTTGTGCCGGACATCAGTGTTGTTAGTGGACCGGATTCCAACGGAGTTGGAAATCTTTTCGCCACATTGTTTTCCGTCAATCAGGTAGAGATTCTGAAAAACACCAAAGTAAAGATTGCGGAAGAGCCGGTCGTCAAGAAAGACGACGATACTCCTCCAGGATTAAGCGGGTCAGGACCAGAAGATCAAATCCTTTCGGGCGATAACACTCCCGAAGCAGGAAGTTCATCTGTGTAACAGATCCGAACAAATTTTTTAAAACCGAACGGCCATCTGCTTAGTAGGTTTTTTATTTTAAAAACCATTACTCTTATTTTTGGTGACCTTAATCGTACTAAGCGGATGTGTAGCGGTATTGATCTAAGAATAATGATTACCTATTTGTAAAAATAGGTTTTTTATATAATTTAGCTTTAAAAAGGTTTCAAGTTCGTCCCCTCGCTTCTGCAAAGTTGCTTTTTAATAATTAAATAAGGTATAATAAGCTTATAATTGATAATAAATAAAAATATGCAAAAAATAAGATATTTTTTAGTTATTTCTTGTATTTTATTTTCTTTTGTAGGAACAGTTAATGCGACCACAACATCATCTAATACTGGCTCTGATTATGAGGCAGTTGTATATGATAATACTATTCAGTTTAATGCTGTTTTAAATAGTAGTGGAAACGTTGAAGCTTCTTGGAGTAAGTATGATAAAAGCAATACCTTCACTTACTATAAATTAGTAAGATCTTCTACTGTTACTAGTCCTATTTATCCTGATAACGGATATATTTATTATTCTTCTGATGTGAATAGTCTTTCATATATTGATACTAGTGTTCCCACTGGAACAAGTTATTACAGGATTTGTCAGATAGCTTCTTCTAAAAGATACTGTTCGGATAAAGTTGTAACGATAAATAATACAACCACAAAGGTTCCTACTTGTGATATATTTTCTGAATGGTCTGCTTGTGTTGATGGTTTTCAAACAAGAACAATGACTGGAATTTCTTGTTCGGGAGAAGCTCCAATCTTGAAGAAATCGTGTTCAACTAGTTCAGTTGTTGAAGAAATTAAATTAACAGGAAGTGTAAGCGGAACAACAATTAATCTTTCATGGGTGTTAGCAGATTCATCAGTCAAGATATTTAGAGTTGAGTGGGCGAAAAATCATTATTTAGTTTATCCTAATCCCGAATCTTATAATTATCACGCTTTTTTTGCTGGGGAGACAAGTGATACTATTAATAATTTATCTGCTGGGAAGTATTATGTTCAAGTTCATGGTTGTAAGAACAATGTTTGTTCGATAAAAAGCAATGAAATGATTTTTGAAGTCGGCAATTCAATTTCAGACGATTGTTCATTAACGAATGAAGAAGAGTCTTCTGTTTGTGGATCAGACAATAAAACATATTCAAGCTGGTGTGATGCTAAAAAAAATGGCATAACAGCTTATACTATTGGGGTTTGTCCAGTAACATCAGCAATAACCAGTCCATCAACCTCAACAACAAACAATTTAGGAATTACGCTTAATAAGCCATTAGATCAAATGAGCAGAGATGAACTTATTAAAGTTTTAATAGCGATATTGTTAGCTTTGTTTAATAAATAGAAAATTCTGTTTTTGTTTGACAAATAGTATTCTTTGAACTATCTTTTAGCTAATCTAGCTAAGCTAGTAGGTAGGACTTTGACATGGAAATAGAGATGGAAACGGCAAAAAAGCTGAAAGTCTTGAAATTCCTATGGGCAGGAATTTTCAACGAGCACTATGATAGTATTCTTCTTGTGCTCGATGGAGAGAAAGTAAGACTACCTGCTGGTCCAGTATATTTGGCAGATGTCTGTTCTTTCTTGGATGAAAGATGGAAACAAGATTTTCTTTCTCGAAAGATTGAAGAAGACACAGGAATCCCTGCTTCTTTAATCAAAGAGAAAACACAGCCTCTCATGGCGACATACGATGCTTATTCAAGCAATTTCAAGGAAGAGCATTCCGGGGTAATCATTGGAATGATTGCTCCATCATATGTAACCAAAGAGGGGGCTTCTTTCTATGATACAAGTGCTTTTTTAAGACTTGTTAAAGAGAAGAAAATTGATAGAGCCCAAGAAATTCTTATTTGGAGATTTTTTGCCAGCCGAGATTGCAAAAATGAAGATTCTCGCAAATTCGCTGGTCCAAGACTAAGAGAAAAACATAAATAACACTCATATTTTTATATAGTGTTTTTTTAATTTATGATATACTTAATTTAAGATTATTAAAAAGATTATAATGAAAAATTGGATTAAAGGTATAATTATTATATTATGTATTCTTGTGGTGCCATCACTGCTTTCTTTGTTGATTAAAAAAGAACCAGAATCAAAGCCTGTTGATCAGGGTGTTGTTGCTAAAATTAAGAAACCAGTAGATATGTCAAATTGGATCGAGTATTCTAATGATACATTAGGATTTTCGATTAAGATTCCTCCAGAATCATATGGAATGTATAGATGTTCGCCCAGGAAAGCAATATCTGTTCCTATAAAGATTTATGAGGATATTCCAAATAATGCAGTGTATATAGCTGAAGAATACTATTATAGCGCTGATGATTATGGCACTGATAATGAGGGGGAATGTAAGAAAATGATACAATCAGTAGAACTATTCAAGGAAGAAGTAGAAGAATCTAAAGATAATGGTTATTTTAATATTAAGCCCCGTTTAGGATGGAAAATGATAATAAACAACATTAAGGAAGAAAGCGATATATTGAAATATGTTAAAGAAAATTTTGGATCAAGTTGTATTATACAAAATAAATTTTTGAAAGAAGGCGGGAATTACGAAATTTATCTTACAGGGGATGGAAAAAAAGAAGAAAACGATCCATGGTGGGGAGATTGCTATTTGAATTTTGCCTATAAGATAATTTATTCTCCAGATAAGCAAAAGATGATGTCGGTTGTTTTAGGTCAAGAAGGAACTTTCCAGACGAATCCAGAAGAACCATCTACATATCAATACTATGAAGATGAAATGTTAAAAAGTTTTAAGTTTAATTAATATCAAAAATATGGAAATAAAAGAACAAAGGGATTTTAATGAAGTAAAAATACCTAAGATACTAAATATTATGTGTTTATTGTCTTATTTAGCTTGGCCAGTTTTTTATGCTTCTAGCTATATATCTTTGCAATTTAATATTACCGTTTGGATATTTTGGATATTAATATTTTTTCCAGTGATCCCAATTGTTTATGCAATAATCAAAAAAATATTCAGAATTAAATTAATCTTTCCTCTTATTTTTAATTTTTTAATATTTATCATTACTCTATTAGGATTTATTCAACTCGAAGGTTCTAATGATGGGGCAGCTGTTAAAGATGCTAGAATTAAAGCAGACATAGAGCAGTTTGGGGAGGTGGCCAAGGAGTATAAAGCAGAAAAAGGTAGTTACGGGGCTGCTTTGTCCCTTTCTGGTTGTGCTGTTGCAGATTTTTCGCTTATAGCTAAAAACAGCGAAGGACTAGCTCTGTGTGAGGATATTCAAGCTTTGGGAAGTGGAGACTTTATTTTAAACGTAAATTCTACAGGAACTGCTTATTGTGTTCAAAAAGTTTTACCAGGAGGTTCGACATGGTGTCTTGATAGAGATGGTTTTAATAGCTGTATTGGAGGAATAAATTGTAGTGAAATAAAAGGATGTGACGCAATAGACTATAGTTGTTTATAATCAATTTATTGCATTATCTTATTCTCTGAGATTAATAACTCTTCTGCATTTAAAAGGAAGAGTTTTTTAGTAGTTCCATTGAAGAATATTTTTGATGTTTCTAGTTGGGGAAGCTCGAAAGAATTAATGTGGTCTCGATTATCTATTTCACTAATGTTGACTTTACCATCTAAGCTGTATACGAAATAATCTCCGTTGAGCCATTTAATATCTCCAATATTTTGCGAGAATCTGGAAATGAAGATTGTTGAGTAAGCCTTTACAAAGAAAGGAGTTTCGGTGTCTTTTAATAGTAATAACCAGAACTCATTATCAGCAGCAAACAATACTCGATCGTAAAAAGGAGTATATTTTAATTCATTTTTAGCTTCTATTTTTTTATCAAAGATTTTTGTTTCTTTGTTAAATAAATAGGCAGTCTTTTTGTTTTCAATTAAGAATATTTCATTTTCCATCACGACTAATTCGTATGTATTGTTAGTTGTTTTAAAGGCTTCTTTTGAAAGGGTTTCATTGATATTAAGAAGAAGATTGTCTCGATAGAGAATACCGTTTTCAAGAGAATAAATATCATTGCCATTAATTGCAAAAGCTTCAACTTTTTCTTTTTTAAATAGTTTAGAAGTTGTTTGTTTATCAGCATTAACTCTGTAAATCAAGTTATTCACTTGATAGAAGAAGCTTCCTTCATTGTTCGCATCAAAGATAACCTTTTGAGTATTGCTACTCATTGATTTAATTAAAGAAATAGTCGAGGTGTCTAGGTTTAGTAAATAATGAAGTCCAGCGGATGTTTTAATTAAAGCTCTTTTTCCTGTTGTTGAGAAAGAAATATCAGTAATATTGTAGGGAGTTTGAGTTTTGGAAAGAATTTTTAGGGTTTCATTTTTTTCTGCGTCGTAAGATAATAATTCGTTAGAAACAGTTAATAAAAGTATTTTGTTGTTGTCAGGATAGGGATAGAAACTTTTAACATCATTATCAATTGAAGCAAAAGGAATGCTATTAGGGAAGAGAATAACATATTTAGCTTCGCTTACTTTTTTCTCTTTGACTTCTAAGGTTTTTGTCCAAGAATGATAGCCATCTTTTTCTATTTTTATAGTATGATTTTCTGGTAGCAGATTTTGTATTAAAAGATCTCTAGAAAAACCAGAGGTGTTATTCTTGTAATCATCGTCAATTAAGATTGTTGTGTCTCCGGGGATGGTTTTTACATAGATTCCTCCTGTTTCTAGGAATTTCATTTTTTTAACATCAAAACGGTATCCTTGCGAATACATGATAATTCCCGGAGCGATTATCGCGAAGACCAAAACCATTAAAATGAATAGGGAAGTCCTTGTTCTTTTTGTCATATATTACAAATATACATCAAAAAGGTCGACTTGCCAATTGGTATTTCGATGTGTTAGAATGGGTTTAATATGAAAATAGGAATAGATTTAGGAACAAAGAATTCTCTCGTATTTATCCCAAATAAAGGGGTAGTTTTAAATGAGCCATCGGTAGTGGCTGTTTCTATGACTGAAAACAGGATTTTAGCTGTTGGGCATGATGCCAAAGAAATGATTGGTAGAACTCCTGATGAAATTCAAGTATTTAGACCATTAAGAGATGGGGTGATTGCTGATTACAGAATTACTCAGGCGATGATTAGAAACTTTATTTCCAAAGTCAATACAGGATTTTTTAAATTTGTTAAACCAGAATTATTAATTGGAGTTCCAGCAGGAATTACTTCAACAGAAAAAAGGGCTGTGATTGAAGCCGGAGTTTTAGCTGGAGCTAAAGAAGTGTTTGTGGCTAAGGAGCCAATTCTTTCTGCAATCGGAGCAGGTATACCGATTAATTCTTCTTCAGGGCATTTAATTATTGATATTGGAGGAGGAACTGCCGAGGTGGCCGTTATTTCTCTTGGAGGGATTGTTTGTTCTCAGTCTTTAAGAGTAGCAGGGGATGAATTAGATGCGGCTATTTCTGAATATATTAAGAATAAGCACAATTTAGCCATTGGAGAACAGACTGCTGAGGATATTAAGATGAAGATTGGAACAGCTTTACCAGAAAAAGAGCCTAAATATCTTGAAATTAGAGGTAGAGATTTAATTGCCGGATTGCCGAAGAATATTAGGATTTCTTCAAATGAAATATGCGAAGCTATTTCTGAGCCTTTATCAGAAATAATCCAGTGCGTTAAAAACGTATTAAGAGAAACTCCTCCTGAATTATCAGCTGACATTATGGATAAAGGAATGGTTGTGGCGGGAGGTGGAGCATGCTTACGAAACATTGCTGCCTTGCTGTCTAAATCAACTGGAGTTCCTTGTTTTGTTGCCGACGATCCTTTAAGTTGTGTAGCTAAAGGAACAGGTGCAGTTTTGGATAATCTTGATTTATACAAGAAAAGTATAATGGCTAAGAAATAATATATGTCCGAAGAAAAATTTGTAATTCATGGCGGCAAGAAATTGTCGGGAGAAATAGAAGCGAGAGGCTCAAAGAACGCAGCCTTTCCTGTTTTAATTGCTACGCTATTAACTAGCGAAGATTGTGTTATTAATAATATTCCCTTAGTAGAAGATATTTTTAGAATGCTAGAAATATTTGAAAGTATGAGAGTTAAGGTTGAATGGTTGGGAGAAAGAAAAATTAGGATCAATGCTAAGAATATGGACCCCTCGAAAATTAATTCTAATTTAGTTTTAAAATTCCGTGGCTCAGTTCTTTTATTTGGTGCTATCCTAGCAAGATTTGGAAAAGTAACCCTGCCTCAGCCTGGCGGATGCGTTATTGGGGTTAGGCCAATAGATACTCATTTAGATGCTTTTTCTCAGATGGGAGTAGACATTAAAGAAAAAAGAGGAAAGTTTATCATGACTGCTCCCCAGAAGCTTAAAGACAACATGGTAATAATGGATGAGCTTTCAGTTACAGCTACTGCCAACTTATTGCTTTTCTCCAGTTTGTTGAACGAAGAAGTAATAGTTAAAGTCGCTGATGGTGATTATCAAAACCAGGAATTGTGCAAAGTTTTGAAAAAGATGGGAGTTAAAATATCTGGAGTCGGACAACATACTTTAATTATTAATGGAAAGAAGAAGCTAGAAGGATTCAAGCATTTCTTGATGTATGATCCAATTGAAGCTGGTACCTTTATCATTATGGCTTTAGCAGTAAAAGGAGAAATTATAATTAAGAATGTTGAATATGCTTTCTTAGAATTTGTTTTAAAGAAACTAGAAGATTGTGGTGCTAAATTTGATATTATTAAAAGAGATAAAGGTTTAGTTGATGTTAAGGTTCATCCTTCAAAAGATATTAAAATCAAAAAGATGCAAAGTTTGCCTTTTCCAGGATTTCCCTCAGACTTACTTTCTGTGCTAGGAGTTTTAGCTACTCAAACCAAGGGAGTAACATTAATTCATGATCCATTGTACGAAGGAAGGTTAAAGTATATGGAAGGATTGACTAAGATGGGAGCAGATATATTTTTTTCTGATCCACACCGTGCAACAATTAATGGAATAACTAAATTATACGGGGCAGATATGGGTTCATTTGATTTGAGAGGGGGAGCATCATTAATTACTGCGGGCTTAATGGCTGAAGGAAAGACAACAATCAGGAATATTTATCAAGTTGATAGAGGCTATGAAAAAATAGAGGAAAGGCTTCAAAAATTAGGAGCTGATATTAAAAGGGTAAAAGATTAAAATGACAATTGGACATAAAAAACAAAAAGAGGTATTGGAGAAAATTGCTCAAGGCAAAAATATTCCACATGCCATTTTGTTTTCTGGAGTAGAAAAGATTGGAAAGAAAAAAGTTGCTCTCGAATTTATTAAAAGTATTTTTTGTGAAAAAGAAAAAGGATTTTGTGGAGAGTGTTATTCTTGTAGAACTATTGATTCATCTAACTTTCCCGATTTATCAATAATAGAACCGAAAGATAGAAATATTGAAATTGAAGAAGTAAGAGAATTGCAAAAAAGGCTATCATTAAAATCATACAATAATTTTCTTAAGGTTGGGATTATTGATGATGCTCACCTGTTACGTAAAGATGCCCAAAATGCCCTTTTAAAGACATTAGAGGAGCCAAAAGGAGATACATTGTTGATTGTCATTACTTCTTATCCGCAAATGCTTTTACCGACAATCCGTTCGAGATTAGAGGAGATAAAATTTTCTGTGGTTTCAAGAATCGAGATAGAAGATTATTTAATTTCCCTGGGAGCTGACAAAGAAAAGGCTAAGGAAATTGCTCTAATTTCTTCTGGACAGATTGGTAAGGCGATAGAATTCTTTAATGATGAAGATAAGTTTAAGTTTTTTAATAAGGCAGTTAAGGATATAGTTTCTTTGGTTCATTCGGAGATGTACAAGAGATTTGACTTTGCTAAGGAATTCAAGGAGAATCAAGATGAGATTGTAGGTGTATTAGATGTATGGGAGAGATTCATGAGGCGAGAAATATTATTAAAGGTTTATGGTAGCAAGGGAAGTTTGGAAAATTATTCCCTTAAAAAGGCAAAAGAGGTAATGGATGAATTAGAAAAAGCTAAGTATCTTATAGAGAATACGAATGTTAATAAGAAGCTAGCTTTAGAAAATTTATTAATAACATTATAATAATTTTTAAAATATATGTACGAACAAATTATAAAAGAAAAAGAACCAGAAATGGATAAGGTAATAGACTTTGTTACTAAGAAGATTGCTAGTTTTAGAACTGGTAGGGCTACTCCAGCTTTGATTGAAAATATCCAAGCTGAAACCTTTGGCCAAATGATGCCAATTAAACAATTGGCAGCGATATCAGTTCCTAATGCAAGACAACTTTCAATTCAGCCTTGGGATTCTTCATACATAGAAGCAATTGAGAAAGCTATTTTAAGGGAGGGTGCAGGATTATCTCCGGTAGTTTCTGGAGATGCAATTATTATTAATATGCCTCAGATGTCAGAAGAGTTGAGAAAAGAATTATCAAAAGCTCTTTCTCAAATTAATGATGATGCCAAGAGAACAATCAGGAAGAATAGAGACGAAGCTTGGTCAGATATACAAGATAAAACTAGAGAAGGATTGATTAGAGAAGATGATAAATTTAAAGCTAAAGATAAATTACAGGAAATGGTTGATAAATATAATAAGAAGATCGACGATTTAATCGATCGTAAGAAAGTTGAAATAGAAGGATAATATGTTTTTAATAGATATACTAGTATTTTTAATAGTTTTAGGGGTTGTCGTATTGGTCCATGAGTTTGGACATTTTATAGCTGCTAAAACTTCAGGAGTTAAAGTTGAAGAATTTGGAATTGGATTTCCTCCTAGACTATGGAAAAAGACAATTGGTGAAACTCAGTATTTTATCGGAGCGATTCCTTTTGGCGGAATGACTAGGATTTTTGGCATGGATGAAATGGATAGCGATAAAGATAAAGATTCAAGGGGCTATGAATCAAAATCTGCTTGGCAGAAATTATGGATTTGTGGCGGGGGAGTTGTAATGAATTTAGTCTTTGCGGTTATTATTTTTTATGGCCTTATTGCTTTTTCTGGATTTAAATCAGAACAATCTTTGATTTATTCTGAATACCATTTTCCTTTCGGAAACCAGGTTAATCAAGTTTTAATTGCTCAGGTTGATAGTGGTTCTCCTGCTGAAACAGCTGGATTAAAATCTTATGACGTAGTTCTTTTTGTAAACGGTAAGTCAATTAATGGAACAGAAGAATTCGGCAATGTTATTTCTGAGAATAAAGGCAAGGAAGTTATTTTAGGATTAAAAGACGGTAGAGAATTGAAAGTAACCCCGAGAGCAGAATATCCTTCTAATGAAGGACCATTGGGAGTTGGGTTGAGAGATGTGGCAATTCTAAATTATTCTAGCATTCCTGAAAAAGCTTTTGTAGGAATACTGCATACCTACAACATTACTGATTATTCAATTAGAGCGATGGGATATATTTTTTCTTATGCGATAACTAATAAATCAATGGAAACAGTTGCTTATTCCATGACTGGACCAGTGGGAATATTTGCTATCACTAAAATTATACTTCAAAAGGGCCTTTATGATGTAATTAATTTAATTGCTATTCTTTCTATTGCTTTGGGGGTAAGTAATTTATTGCCAATTCCAGCAATGGATGGAGCTAAATTAATATATATTGGACTGCAATCGGTAAATAAGAAAGTATTTAGTAAAGATTTACAAATTAGAATCGAAAGTTTTGGAGCTATATTTTTAATTCTTTTAGCCGTAGCAATAATTTTTAAAGATTTTATTCAATTAAAGATATAATATTTAAATAATATGAAACAAGCTGATTTATTAACCAAAACAGTCAAGGAAAATCCTAAAGATGAAGTAAGCTTAAATGCCAAACTTTTAACGAGGGGTGGATTTGTCGATAAATTAGCTAGTGGTATATATACCTATCTTCCTTTAGGTTTGAGAGTTTTAAATAATATAAAAAAGATTGTGAAGGAGGAAATGGATAATATTGGAGCTCAAGAAATTTTAATGCCATCTCTTTTGCCTAAGGAAAATTGGGAAAAAACAGGAAGATGGAATGTGGAAGAAATGTATAAGATTCATGATGAGAATCTAGGGCTAGGCTGGACTCATGAAGAGATTATTACTCCCTTAATGAAGAAGCATATCTTGTCTTCTCATGATTTACCAAAAGGAATTTATCAGATTCAATCTAAATTTAGAAATGAACCAAGAGCTAAATCAGGTATTTTACGTGGCAGAGAATTTTTAATGAAAGACTTGTATTCTTTCCATGATAGCGAAGAGAGCTTGGACGAATATTATGAAAAAGTTAAACAAGCTTACTTTCGTATTTATGAAAGATGCGGACTAAAAGAAAAAACATATTTGACCTTAGCGGGAGGGGGAGCATTTACTAATGGATTTTCTCATGAGTTTCAGACAATTACTTCTGCTGGAGAAGACATTATATATATTTGCAAAAAATGTGGCAATGCGATCAATAAAGAAGTTTTTGATAAAAAGTGTTCTTGCGGCGGAAAAGATTTTGTTGAAGAAAAATCAATTGAAGTTGGTAACATTTTTAAACTAGGAACTAAGTATTCTGAAGTTTTTGATTTGAAAGATGAGAATGGAAAGCATTTAATAATGGGGTGTTATGGATTAGGCATTAGTAGATTGATGGGATCTATTGTTGAAGTATTCAATGATGATAAGGGAATGATTTGGCCTAAGAACGTGGCACCATTTTTAATCCATTTAGTTTCTCTTGATATGGGCGACGTTGATGTTAAGCAAAAAGCAGAGGAAATTTATTCCATTTTACAAAACTCAAATCTTGAAGTATTATATGACAACAGAGATGATAAGACAGCTGGGGAAAAGCTTAATGATTGTGATCTAATAGGTATTCCTTTGCGCATTGTCGTAAGCCAGAAAACCTTAAAAGAAGAGAGTGTTGAGGTTAAGAAAAGAGGCGAAAAGAAAGCAGAATTAGTGAAGATTAAAGATTTAATAGATTTTCTAAAAAATGACATTTAATTTAAACAAATATTTTTCTAATTTATCACAGGATATTGCCATTGATTTGGGAACAGCTAATTGCTTAGTCTATGTTCGAGGAAGAGGTATTATATTATCTGAGCCATCAGTTGTAGCTTTGAATAAAAAAACTGGACAGGTTTTAGCAATCGGCAGAGAAGCTGAAAAGATGGTTGGAAGAACTCCAGGACACATTGTTGCAATCAGGCCATTAGTTAATGGTGTAATTTCTGATTTTGAAGTAACCGAACAAATGCTTAGATATTTAATTGAAAGGGCCAGACAAGATAAATTTACCTTCTTGAAACCCAGAGTTATTGTCGGTATTCCTTCCGGAGTTACTGAAGTTGAAAAGAAAGCTGTTAAAGACGCAACCAAATCAGCTGGTGCAAGAGAAGTATTTTTAATTGAAGAACCAATGGCTTCAGCGATTGGAGCTAGGATGCCCGTACAAGATCCATCTGGTAACTTTGTTGTTGATATCGGAGGAGGAACAACCGAAGTGGCTGTCATATCTTTGGGTGGAATAGTAGTTGCAAAAAGTTTAAGGATTGCGGGAGATAAATTGAATAATGATATTATTCAGTTTGCTCAAGAAAAATACAAACTATTAATCGGAGTAAGAACAGCCGAGAAGATAAAGATAAATATTGGAGCAGTATATTTTGAGAAAGAGCCCTTAAAGCAAGACAACAAAACAATGCCGATGAGGGGAAGGAATTTAGTGACCGGACTCCCCGAAGAAGTTACTATTTCTCAGACTGATGTTAAAAAAGCCTTAGAAAGATCAATTAACCAAATAGTTGCAGAAATTAAAAATACAATTGAAATGACTCCGCCAGAATTACTAGCTGATATTATGAAAAAGGGAATTGCTCTATGCGGAGGAGGAGCACAATTAAGAGGATTAGATAAAATGATTATTAAGGAAACAAATATTCCTACTTACATTATTGAAGACCCAATGACGGCTGTAGCTAGGGGAGCGGGAATGGTTTTAGAGAACCTTGATGAGTTCCATGATGTCTTGGTTGAGACAGAAGAATTGCAGCCACCAAGATAACAATTGAATACAAGAATATCAAAACAGACAATTAGTATAGTCTGTTTTTGATTATTGACATAAATTATATATTATTGTATACTATTTTCAATAGTTCTTTAAAAGAAAATTATTTTCGTGAGTAGCGCTTTTGATATATTCTTGTATCAAGTGCGCTACCCACGAATTGGGTGCACTATTACAAAAAAGAGGTTCAAGACATGGGTCTAAAAATTGAAGTGATTGCCAAAGTTGGTGATCCCGAAATAATTGAAATGATGCGAAGAAAACCAGCATATTTCAGTCTTCGAGAAGCGAAGACTGGAGTAGTTGTGTATTTCCCCTCCAAGGATGGCATCAAGTATGATGTTTCTCCGGTTCTCTGCAATGAGGAGTTCTGGATGAACGTGAACGAAGGCAAGGATGATGACGGTCTCGTTACGGTCGTCTGTTCTCTTGATGGAAGGCTGATGAAGCCTTTCTGGGTAAAAGGAAAAAAGAATCAGAGGGAAGTTGATAGGACTATCGATGTCCGCTTTTCTCTTCTCGGTTCAATCTGTGTCGTCTCTATCAACAAGCTCGGATTGTTACTGATTCAGAAGATCTGGATTGAGGATCGATACGAGTACGCTGAAGTAAAGACTCAGGAACTTTTTTCCATTGTCCTCAAAAGGAACGGAGGAAAGTTCATTTTCAGTGAAAAAATGTTCGGAACAAGACACCATTTTGAGTGCTTTTTGGAAGCAGTCAAGGCTGCGACCAAGAAAGCCAATGCTCCCGATGGAGCCGGTCCGACATTTTTCGTCGAGAAAGAACCAGACATCCAGGTAATCTACCGCGAGGAAATACCTCAGATGACAATCACCCAGAAGGCAGGGATAACTGTTCTTTCTGCCGGTATGACCATGAGAGCAAATCCTACCAAAGTGTAACCTTTTTGAGCCCTTGTTTGGACAATCCAGATAGGGGCTTTTAATATATATAAAAAGGGCTTGACAATGTTTTTAAATCTGCTAAATTAGTAACTACATGATAAATATAAAGAAGATACATACAGCAAATAGGCGGTTTTAAAAATAGCTTAACTTAAGCTGTTTGTAAAAGCCGCGTGAAAGCGTCTTTTTTATTTTCGTGTGAAGTTATTTGATAAATTAATAGAGTAAATAAGAATAAAGTTATTATTTGCTAATCAAAGGTTATTTATGTTATGGGCAAATGGTGGATGCCTTGGGACCAGACGCGAAGAAGGACGTGGCGTAGCTGCGATAAGCCTCGGGAA
>Ga0172381_10003906_pt1 | contig 15591 bp, 10 predicted proteins | sample Leawel6488metaG_FD_119754 | JGI IMG/M metagenome (GOLD analysis project Ga0172381, IMG submission 119754) | Leachate microbial communities from a municipal landfill in Southern Ontario, Canada - Leachate well 64-88 metaG | ecosystem: Engineered > Solid waste > Landfill > Unclassified | place...
GTTTCTTATAAGAGTCTGATGCGCTTCAGATAATCCCAGTTCCCACGGAAGCCCGGCATTATGTATGGAGCTTTGCGGCGCTGCGCCTGTTCCCCCGTCATAACCTGATATCAGGACCACCTGTGCGCCTGCTTTTGCCACTCCGGCAGCGATAGTGCCTACACCGGCTTCAGAAACAAGCTTGACCGATATACGCGCATCACAGTTGGCATTTTTAAGATCATATATCAGCTGCGCCAGATCCTCTATTGAGTATATATCATGATGCGGAGGAGGAGAGATCAGACATACTCCGGGTGTTGAATAACGTGTCTTGGCTATCCATGGATATACTTTTTCACCGGGCAGATGCCCTCCTTCCCCGGGTTTTGCACCCTGTGCCATTTTGATCTGTATTTCCTTTGCACTTATAAGATACTCGCTTGTCACTCCGAAGCGGCCTGAAGCCACCTGTTTGATCGCGCTTGAACGTTCGGTGCCGAGCCTCTCGGGCATTTCCCCGCCTTCACCCGAATTGGATTTCCCTCCTATCCTGTTCATGGCAATAGCCATGCATTCGTGTGCTTCCTTAGAAATCGAACCGTAGGACATGGCTCCCGTTTTGAAACGTTTGACAATGCTTTCGACAGGCTCGACATCCTCTATCGGTATGCCGCCGTCTTTTTTATATGCAAATTCAAGTAATCCGCGTAATGTATGCAGTCTGCTTTCATCATCTACCATATGCGTATACTCTTTGAACAGCTGATAGCTGTCTTTCTGCGTTGCCCTCTGTAATGCAATGATCGTCTTAGGATCATAAAGATGGTATTCTTTATCTGCACCGCTTCGAAGGTTATGCGCACCTGAGCTGTCAAGAGTCGGATCGATGTCCAGACCTAAAGGATCGAAAGCCTTGTTGTGCCGGTACTCGACATCTTCGCTTATTTCCTCCAGACCTATCCCCCCGATACGGCTTACCGTGTTCGTAAAATACATATCTATCACGTCCTGTCTGATACCTACGGCTTCAAATATCTTTGATGACTGGTATGACTGTATCGTCGATATACCCATTTTTGATGCGATCTTCACGACGCCGTGCAGGATCGCCTGATTGTAGTCTTTGATAGCCGTACTGCAGTCTTTATCCAGGATGCCCAGGTCGATGCATTCACCGATGCATTCCTGCGCAAGATAAGGATTTATGGCGCATGCCCCGAAACCGAACAGTGTGGCAAAATGATGCACATCACGTGGCTCAGCGCTTTCAAGGATGATCGATATCGCGGTGCTTTTCTTTGTGCGTACCAGATATTGTTCAACAGCTGAAACTGCAAGCAGAGACGGGATGGCGACATGATTCTCGTCAACGCCTTTATCTGACAAAATGATTATATTCGCGCCATTATGATACGAACGGTCAAGCGCTACGAAAAGCGACTCCAGTGCTTTTTCAAGAGAAGTGTTCTTATAGTACAGAAGAGTAACGGTCTCCACGTGCAGGCCTTCGTGCTTCATGCTTTTTATTTTCATAAGATCCAGACTTGTAAGGATCGGATTGTTGATCTGCAGAACTGTGCAGTTTTCCGCTTTTTCCTCGAGAAGATTCCCATCAGAACCCGCATAAACGGAAGTATCAGTGACTATATCCTCACGTATGCAGTCAAGCGGCGGATTGGTAACCTGCGCAAACAGCTGTTTGAAATAGTTGAACAGAGGCTGATGATTATTCGAAAGCACCGCTAAAGGGATATCTATACCCATCGAGGTAGTGGATTCTATACCATTCTTTGCCATAGGTATGATGGCTCTTTTCACATCCTCATAACTGTATCCGAATGCCTTATACAGGCGGTCACGCTGCTTTTGAGTATGGTTTTCCACGCGTTTGTTCGGGATCGGAAGATCTTTCAGTTCGATCAGGTTACTATCCAGCCACTCACCGTAAGGCTGCCTGCCTGCATAATATTCCTTGCACTCTTCATCTGATATGACCCTTCCCTCTACGGTATCGACAAGAAGCATCTTCCCCGGCTGAAGGCGTGATTTCATTACGATCTTTTCTGCAGGTATGTCCAGTACTCCTACTTCCGAAGACAGTATAAGCATATCATCAGTAGTTATACAGTAACGTGACGGGCGCAGTCCGTTACGGTCAAGGATAGCTCCTACTTTGTCCCCGTCTGAAAACAGGATGGATGCAGGGCCATCCCATGGTTCCATCATTGTAGAATAATATCTGTACAGATCCTTCTTCATCATCCCTATATTCTTGTCTTTCCTCCAGGGCTCCGGTATGGTGACCATCAATGCCAATGGCAGATCAAAACCGTTCATGATAAGAAATTCCAAAGTATTATCCAGCATTGCTGAATCCGAACCGGATGTATTTATAGCAGGCAGGATCTTTTCCATATTATCTTTCATAACGCTGCTTGACATGGTTTCTTCACGTGCAAACATACGGTCCACATTGCCCCGTATGGTATTTATTTCACCGTTATGGAGTATGACTCTGTTAGGATGCGCACGTTCCCAGCTTGGATCCGTATTAGTTGAAAAACGGGAATGGACAAGCGCAATAGCTGTTTCGTAGTCCTCACTTTCAAGATCCGGATAAAATTTCCTAAGCTGATGTACAAGAAACATGCCTTTATAGACAATAGTCCGGCTGGAAAGGGAACAGACATACGTACCGGCATTGATGTGTTCGAATAAACGCCGGGCAATATAGAGTTTACGGTCAAAGGGCAGCCCCTTTCCCACGCCTTCCGGCCGCTGTATGAAACACTGCATTATATACGGCATGCATGAATGCGCCTTCGCGCCTAATATCACAGGATTGACCGGCACATCACGCCAGCCCAGAAACTTTAAGCCTTCTTTCCTTACTATGTTTTCAAACATTTTTCTGGCCTGATTGCGTTTTACCGTATCCTGAGGAAAAAAGAACATGCCTACGCCGTAATCCCTTTCTCCTCCCAGCTTTATATTCCTCTTTGCAGCCGCTTCGTTAAAGAACTTATGCGAGATGGCAAGCATTATGCCTACGCCGTCGCCTGTTTCGCATGTAGCATCCTTGCCTGCACGGTGCTCAAGTTTTTCCACTATTTTTAATGCATCATCCACGATCTTATGGGAAGCATGACCTTTAATGTCTACGATCGCACCGATCCCGCATGCATCGTGTTCAAATGATGATTCATATAGCCCTGTTCCGGTTGTCATGTCTGCACCGCTCCTCTTTCATATATTTTCCCGCTGTCCCCGTAATTCGATAATACCCTTGCTGAAGGATCGGTGACATCGCATCCTTTCCATGCCTTGTTCGGCATCCAGAAGCCTGCCACCATTTCCGCCTGACCGGGATAATATTTTTCAAATAAGTCACGGTACAGCAATGATTCTTTGGTAAAAGGTTTTGCATAAACATATTTTTCGCAGCCCGTTACGAATTCCCTGTCGGTATAGCTAAGATCCGCATATTCTTTCAGATGATCCACCATAGAATGCCCCATCGCGTCGCTGAAGGCTGCTTTTTCACGGTACAGTATCTCATATGGAAGATAGTCACCTTCGAAAGCAAGGCGCAGCAGGTATTTGCCTTTGTTATATATATTCATCTTTTTGCCGGGATCTATTGCCATTACATATTTAACAAAATCCAGATCACCGAACGGTACTCGGGCTTCAAGCGAGTTGACGGAAATACAGCGGTCTGCCCGCAGTACATCATACATATACAGCTGATGTATCCTCTTCTGTGACTCAAGCTGGAATTCCTGTGCGTTTGGTGCAAAGTCTGTGTACTTATACCCGAACAGTTCGTCCGAGATCTCTCCTGTAAGAAGCACCCGGATATCAGTCGTTTCATGTATCACCATGCAGACGAGATACATGCCTATGCTGGCTCTTATCGTGGTTATGTCGTATGTACCCAGTATGGAAATGACAGTCTCCAGGGCATCAAGCACATCCTCTTTTGTGATGATCACTTCTGTATGATCGCTGTGGATATAGTCGGCTACGACTTTTGCATATTTAAGGTCTATAGCATCATTTGTCATACCTATGGCGAATGTACGTATCGGCTTACTCTGTACCTTAGCGGCAATGGAGCATACCAGTGAACTGTCCAGCCCGCCGCTTAAAAGAAATCCTACAGGAACGTCGGAATCAAGTCTTTTTACGATGCCTGCTGCCAGTTTGTCATGGATGCTTTTACATACCATATCTATATCGTCACAAATCACAGTCTTCACTTCTGTTATATCACAGTAGCAAATGAATTTACCGTCAGCATAATAGTGTCCCGGGGGGAATGGCATTACTCTGCCGGTCAGCCCAATGAGGTTCTTTGCCTCACTGGCAAACATTATGGTGCCTATATCGCTATAACCGTAAAACAACGGGCGTATTCCTATCGGATCACGTGCAGCTACATATGAATCCTTTTTTGCATCGTACAGGATCATGGCAAATTCCGAGTCTAACATTCTGAACATGTCCAGACCGTACTCAAAGTACATAGGAAGCAGTATCTCGCAATCGGATCCGCTTTTGAATGTATAACCTTTTTCAAGAAGACCGGCTTTTATGGCGCGGAATCCATATATTTCCCCATTGCAGACCAGATAATGTCCGTCAAGGGTGAAAGGCTGCATGCCTTCCTTCTGAAGCCCCATTATAGCCAAGCGGTGGAAACCCAGATACCCGCAGCCGGTATTTACTATCCGGCTGGCATCGGGTCCTCTCGATATCGTACGGTCAAAGTATTTTTTAAATTCCGGGCGGGTGATATCATTACCGCAGAATCCCATGATTGAACACATATATATTCCTCTCTGTCACTCAACATCCTGAAGCGCGTCATATCCTTCTTCTCCGGTACGCACTTTTACAACATTCTCGACATCATATACAAAGATCTTTCCATCGCCTATATTACCTGTATAAAGAGTTTTTCTGGCTGTTTCGATGACTGTTCTCACAGGCACTTTGGCCACTACGACTTCCACCTGTACTTTAGGAAGAAGGTTGATCTCTTTTTCCACGCCACGGTAATATTCGGTCTTGCCCTTCTGCATTCCACAACCAAGGACCTGCGTCACTGTCATGCCGCTCACGCCTATTTCGTTCAATGCTTCTTTTAAAGCTTCAAATTTGCTTTGTTTGGTGATTATATCTATCTTTGTCATTTTCACGCCTGCAGTAACCGATGACATATGCTTTGTGACCACTTCTACAGGTATAGCCCTGTCGATATAGGATGAAGGGATATACGGCTTTTTCACAGTAGTTCCCTTGAATCTGGCAAGTTGCCTGATCGGAGCATTGTCGTCAGAGTCATAATCCAGTTCCGACCTTATGATCTGGCTGTCGGGATATGCAAGCACTCCCATTTCGGGAATATCCAATCCGTCCAGCTCTGCCTCAGGTGACACCCTAAGTCCCCAAACCTTATCAAGCGCTTTAAAGAACAGGTATGATCCTCCAAAGCCGTATATGATCAGCACCGCTACGGCAATCAGCTGTGCAAGAAGCTGTGAAGCGTCTCCGTAGAGCAGGCCTTTAACTGTGCCTGTAACACCGTTCACTCCGTCACCGTATGTGCCATCAGCAAACAGCCCCAGTGCAATGATCCCCCATACGCCATTCACGCAGTGTACGGAGATAGCGCCGACAGGATCATCTATTCTTAATTTGTTTTCTATAAAAGGCACCGATATACAGACAAGCATCGCGGCTATAAAGCCGATCACAAGAGCAGCAATACCGTTTACATATGCACAGGGAGCCGTAATGGCGACCAATCCTGCAAGAGCTCCGTTAGCAGTCATGGACGGATCCGGTTTACCGAATTTAAGCCACATATATGCCATTGCTACAAGCCCTCCTACCGCACCGGATATCATGGTATTTGTGGCAACGACCGCAAGCCTGAAGTCTGATGCATTCATCGTTGAACTTGCGTTGAATGCGAACCAGCAGAAGAAAAGTATTATAGTTCCTACTATAGCCATAGGTATGTCATGCCCTGGGAAAGCTCGTACTGTACCGTCCTTTTTGTATTTGCCTATCCTTGGCCCGAGGACTATCGCACCTGAAAGAGCGATCATTCCACCCATGGCGTGAACGACTGCGGAACCTGCAAAGTCTACAACTCCGTGCCCTATCCCGAAGTTCTTTCCTAATGTGGAAAGCCATCCTCCGCCCCATACCCAGTTTGCAAACAGGGGGTACAGTATCATTGAGATAAAGAATGATGTGATTACTACCGCGGAGTATTTGACTCTTTCAGCCATTGCTCCTGTTGGTATCGTTACGGTCGTATCCATAAATACCATCTGAAAGAAGAATAATGCATATATGCCCGCATCATATGTCCCGCTCAGAGCAAAGCCTTTCAGTCCCATGATACCGCCAAGACCCGGTATCGAAAGCATTGAACTTAATACCGAACTGTCCGTACCCAAAGAAGCGGCACCACCTGAACCTCCCATCTGCAGAGCGAATCCTACAAGGAAATATCCCACAGCGCCAACGAGGAAGACCATAAAGTTCATAGTCATAATATGCGCCGCATTCTTTCTTCGGCAGAAGCCTGTTTCAACCATGGCGAATCCGCACTGGAAGAAAAATATGAGGAAACCGCATATCATCACCCATACATAATTCGAACCCATATATGCCTTATTCGCAATGTCCGCGACATCGCCGAGAGTTTCTTCCCCGGTCGTTTCGGTATATGAGGAACCTGCCGGATCCTCCCCTTCTGCTGATACTGTTACCGTCATTACCGAAGTAATGATGATCAGTATCAATAAAACCCCTATAAATCTTTTCAACCCTTTCATAATTTTACTTCCTCCTAAGTCTGCGGATCATTTTTCCGCTTTTATAAACTTATCCTGCCTGTCTTTCTTAAAATTGCTCCAGGAAAATCCCTTCCCTGTTTTCTTTACTTCAGCCATTAATTTCAAGGCTGAGATCAGATACCTTATGCCAAGGAATGCTATGACGCCTGCAAAAACAGCTCCGTGGATCTGTGTTCCCAATACAGTGAAACTTACATCATTCACAAGACTGTGTATCCCAAATGCCACACCGGCCAGGATGATTACCAAAGCGGTGATATTGAGAAACACCATCGGTAAACAGATTTTCTTTTTCATATGCTGAACAGCAGATCGCTGTATACGGGATACGGCCAGCATTTTTTTGCTGTCATGCTTTCCGCTTCATCCACTGCTTCACGAAGTTCCTGCATTTTTACCGTGACTGTCTTACAGCAGGCATCAGCATTTTCCAGACTGTCAGTGATTTTCTTCACTCTCTTCAATGCACTATCAAGAGCATTCATCCGTCGGTAGATCAGGCCTGTCAGTGAGGACAATTTCTCTGTCACTGTTTCTTCATACTTACAGTCGACAGACTGAAGCATCGCCTTTTTCATCATTACCGATTCGCTCAACTCTTTTGTATAAGAGGACAATGCAGGCAATATATCTTTACTGACCATATCGATCATAGTCAGTGCTTCAATGTTTATGACCTTACTGTAATTTTCCAGCATGATCTCATATCTAGAATGCAGTTCGGTTTCACTTAACACCTTGTGCGATGTGAATAAAGAGATGTTCTTCTCGTTTATTAAATACGGCAGGCATTCCGGGGTGCATTTCAAATTTAAAAGCCCGCGTTTTTCCGCTTCTTTTATCCAATTATCGTCGTATCCGTTCCCGTTGAAAATGATACGCTTGTGTTCTTTTACCGTCTTCTTTATCAGATCGTTCATTGCGCCTGTAAAATCCCCTGCAACGCTCAATATGTCTGCAAACTGCTTTAATTCCTCTGCCACGGCGGTATTTAGGATCGTATTTGCATCTGAGATGGAAGCGCTTGAACCGACCATACGGAATTCGAACTTGTTCCCGGTAAAAGCAAACGGTGAAGTACGGTTACGGTCTGTCGTATCCTTCATGAACCTTGGAAGTATATGCACGCCAATCTTCAGCTGTTCTTTCTCTTTATTACCGCGATGCGTGCCATCTTCTATGGCATTCAGTATGTCGGTAAGCTCTGTGCCAAGGAATATCGATACGACTGCAGGAGGCGCTTCATTTGCTCCGAGCCTGTGATCATTACCTGCGCTCGCTACTGATATGCGAAGCAGATCCTGATATTCATCGACTGCTTTGATTATTACGCACAGAAATAGCAGGAACTGAGCATTTTCCGCAGGCGTGTCTCCCGGTTCCAACAGATTTACTCCCGTATTTGTGGAAATAGACCAGTTATTGTGCTTGCCGCTTCCGTTGACTCCTTCAAACGGTTTTTCATGAAGCAGACATACCATACCGTGCTTCTTTGCGATCTTCTGCATCATCTCCATTGTAAGCTGATTGTGATCCGCCGCTATATTCGTCGTGGTGTATATGGGAGCCAGTTCGTGCTGCGAAGGAGCGACTTCATTGTGCTCTGTCTTGGCAAAAATACCGAGTTTCCATAATTCCTCGTTCAGTTCCTTCATGAATGCCGAAACACGCGGTTTTATCGAACCGAAATAATGATCTTCAAGTTCCTGTCCTTTCGGAGGTTTTGCACCGAACAGGGTACGGCCCGTGAAGATCAGGTCTTCTCTTTTATCAAACAGCTCCCTTTCAACCAAAAAGTATTCCTGCTCAGGGCCGACAGTCGTCTTGACCGACGTCACTGTTTCATTCCCAAACAGCTTTAGTACTCTTAAGGCCTGCCTGTTTATGGCTTCCATCGAGCGGAGCAGTGGTGTCTTCTTGTCCAGCGCTTCCCCGCTGTACGAACAGAAGGCTGTAGGTATACACAGCACTCCGTCTTTTATAAAGGCATATGAGGTAGGATCCCACGCAGTATACCCTCTCGCTTCAAAAGTGGAGCGCAATCCTCCTGACGGGAAACTGGACGCATCCGGCTCTCCCTGTACCAATTCCTTGCCGGAAAACTCCATCATTATCTTACCGTCAGCAGACGGAGCTATGAAGCTGTCATGTTTTTCAGCCGTTATACCGGTCATAGGCTGGAACCAGTGCGTAAAATGCGTAGCTCCCTTTTCAATTGCCCAGTCTTTCATGCAATTGGCGATGAAGGTCGCAACATTTATATCCAGATGATGCCCGTTCCTTGTGGTCTCCAGCAGCTGTCTGTATGTTTCCTTTGGCAGACGTTCTTTCATTACTGTGTCATTGAATACCATTGAACCGAATAATTCCGATACTGCACTCATATATTTTTCACCCCTTATCTGAAAAAATCTATAAAAAAAAGCAAAGGCGTCACAAATTTAAATCTGCGACACCTTTGCCGTTTTCAATGTAAACATTTTATGCGTGCAAATATATTTTGTCAATACCTTTTTTGGTAATATACGTTGACAAAAAAGGTCAGGCTAAAATATAATGACAGCATGAGCAAAGGCGTTCATTTACAGGATCTGTTCCCTGCAAAATGGGTGCCTTTATTTATTATTCAAACAAGCGGTAATACGGAAGCCAAATGACCGCATATGAGGAGGAATTGCAATGTATGATTTCGATAAAGTGATCACTTTTGTAAATGACGAGGATGTAAAATTCATCCGTCTGGCATTCTGCGATGTTTTTGGCAGGCAGAAAAATATTTCCATTATGCCCAATGAATTATACAGGGCTTTTACTGACGGTATATCTTTTGACGCATCCGCGGTCGAAGGTTTCAATGCACAGGTGACATCCGATCTGTTTCTGCATCCTGATCCGTCCACACTGTCTGTTCTGCCCTGGCGTCCCGCAACTGGAAGAGTGGTAAGGATGTTCTGCGATATCAGGTATCCTGACGGCAGGCAGTTTGAAAAAGACGGGCGGTATATTTTAAAGCAGGCAGTGGCAGCTGCAAAGTCAAAGGGCATATCCTGCAACTTCGGTGCGGAATTTGAATTTTACCTGTTCAAGACAGATGAAACAGGTGAACCTACCGATATCCCGTTCGATTATGCCGGATACATGGATATCGCGCCGGATGATAAAGGCGAAAACGTACGCCGCGAAATATGCCTGACATTAAGTGAGATGAATATAAAACCTGAAAGATCGCATCACGAGGAAGGCCCCGGTCAGAACGAGATCGATTTTCGATACAGCGATGCTTTAACGGCAGCGGATAACGCTACTACATTCAAGATGGTCGTTAAGACGATAGCCATGCGTAACGGCCTGTATGCCAATTTCTCACCGAAGCCCCTAACAGGCAAAAGCGGGAACGGGATGCATATAAACATATCTGTCACAAGCGAAGATAAAACCGATCATACAGACAGTTTTATAGCGGGAATACTTGAGCATATACGGGAGATGACAGTATTTTTAAACCCCTGTGAAAATTCATATGAGCGCCTTGGCGGGAACAAAGCCCCTAAATACATCACCTGGTCGGAGCAGAACCGTTCGCAACTGATACGTATCCCTGCGGCAAAAGGCGAATACCGGCGTATCGAACTGCGCTCTCCTGATCCTATGACAAATCCGTATATAGCATATTCCATACTGATATACGCAGGTCTCGACGGTATAACACGTTGTCTGAAAACTGAGGCACCTACCAATATAAATCTGTTCACCGCTGACAAAAGCATTACAGATAAACTTGCATGTCTGCCGGTAAGTCTGGGTGAAGCAATAAAAGAAGCAAAAAACAGCGCGTTCATCGCATCCATTCTTCCGGATGATTTCGTGGACCTGTATTGAAAGGAGGAAGCTTATGTTAGCGGGTAAAGCACAGACAAGCGTGCTTATAGTTTCCGGATCAAAAAAAGGCGCAGAAATGTTCGTTGAATTTCTGCCGTGTTTACAGTTTGCGCCCATAACATACGCTTTCAATGCAGGAGAAGCAAAGAGGATGCTTGTCAACAACCCGACAGATATGGTCATCATAAATACGCCGTTACCTGATGATTTCGGCGTACAGCTCGCGCTGGATATATCGCAAAACGAATCCATGGGAGTATTGCTGTTTGTAAAGAGCGAAATGTATGAACAGATAACATACAAGACAGAAGATTACGGTATCCTTACATTGCCAAAACCTATTTCAAAACAGACTATCATGCAGTCGATCAGTCTGCTCGTTGCGACTAAAGTGAAATTAAAAGCTCTGCAGGAAAGGACTTTCGATCTTGAAAACAAGATTGACGATATCAGGATCATCAACAGAGCAAAACTCCTTTTGATCGAGCAATATAAAATGAGCGAGATCCAGGCCCATCGTTACATAGAAAAACAGGCAATGGATAAATGCGTAAAACGCAGGGAAATCGCTGAAAACATTATCAAAACTTATGAAGATCCTCAGTGAACGATCATAAATCGGGTATATTTGACTGAAATATGATAATATGTTGATAACAGGTTATCAGGAGGCTTGCATGTGGCTGTATATTTTTATTCCATTAGCGTTGCTCTTCTCGATCATGATGTATTTATCATATAGGATATTCAGAAACTTCTTCATGAATCCCCATAAGCGTCTTTATAGGAACAGGCATTATCTTTTCGGAGCGGAACAGTTCATGAACTATTCTCCTGTGCCGCTTGAAATCGAAAATGGCGGGCTTAAGCTAAGAGGATATTATCTTCCTACAGAATACCCGGTTACCGTGATCCTCCTGCACGGATGGCAGGACGAGTCCATAAGCATGATGAGCGATGCCGTTGCTTACTATAACAAAGGCTATTCGGTGTTTGTGCCTGACCTGCGATCACACGGTAAAAGCGAAGGCAGGTATATCGGGATGGGAGTGACAGACAGATCAGATATCATAGCATGGATAGATCACCTTAAGTCTATATCCAAAGCTGAAACGGTATACGTGCTTGACGGCTTTTCGATGGGTGGGGCTGCAGCATTGGCATTGAGCGGCGATCCGGCACTTCCCTCTTCGGTAAAAGCGATAATAAGCGATGGCGCATATACTTCAATAAAGGATCTGCTTATCTATAGACTCAGTATACAGCCCCTCTTCATACGAAGATCTGTCATCTGGTTCATGGAATTATGGTGCAGGATGATCATTGGGTATACATTCAGCGAATACACGCCTCTTTGGCAAGTTGCCGGATCTAAAACACCGACCCTGTTCGTACATGGGACAAAGGATGATTTCGCTTCTGCTGAAATGTCAGAACGCCTTTTTGACAGCTGCAGCGCAGACAAAGAATACTGGCTGTTTAGAGGAGCGACACACGGTATCACGTCAGGACCTGATATGGATCAGTATATACAGAAAAAAATTGGATTTATAAACAAGAGCCTGGGCTTATCAGAGTAAATGTTATGGATGAAACATCTATATACAAGTTCTACAAACAGCTTGACCGTGCACATTTCATAGATAATGGATCCAAACCGTTTGCGCATTATGACGAAGCCCTGCCAATAGGTCACGGGCAGACAATCTCGCAGCCCAGTCTCGTTCTTCAGATGACTTTATGCCTTGCTCCCGATAAGAACTGCAGGACCCTCGAGATAGGCACGGGTTCAGGATATCAGACCGCTTTACTCGCGGAATTCTCTGACCACGTATTCACAGTGGAAAAGATCAGTGAACTGTCCGTATCCGCAAGAAAAAGGCTGGATAAACTGGGTTACGGAAACATTGAATACCTGATCGGAGACGGAAGCGCCGGATGGCCTTTATATGCTCCATATGACAGGATAATGGTCACTGCCGCTGCAAGACAGGTACCGGAAGAGCTCGTTGAGCAATTAAGTCTTAACGGACGCATGATGATACCGGTAGGTGAAAGATATAACCAGGATCTTTTACTTATAAAAAAGGATGAGTCCGGGAAGATAAGCCGCGAGACAGTGAATAAAGTCATCTTCGTTGAACTGAAAGGCAAATACGGATGGCAGATATAGTATAATATGAATACACGAGGTGCTGTCATGACAGAGCAGAAGATAAAAATAGTGAAAGACGGTCCGTATCTTGTTACCGGGAATGTGCCTCTTTCTGAAAAAATAATCACAGAAAGAGACGGACATTATGCACTGGAAGACGGCCGCATACTGCCTTTGAAAGCATCCTATGCTTTATGCAGATGCGGGCACACAAAGACTCCTCCTTTCTGTGACGGATCTCATATACAGGAGCATTTCAAAGGACAGGAAACATGCTCACGGCAGACATATGCACATAGAGCAAGATGTGAAGTAACAGGTCCGGCTCTTGACCTGTATGATGACGGAAGATGCGCTTTTGCCAGATTCTGCCACAGAAACGGAAGTAATGCCTGGGAGCTTACGGAAAGATCCGACGATCCAAAACTTAAGAATGAAGCCATTATCGCCGCAAGCGAATGTCCTTCAGGAAGACTGACCGCTGTGGACAAGGACGGCCATAGATTTGAAAATAAATATATCCCTTCCATTGAGATACTTTTGGACCCCGTGAACAATGCCGCCGGTCCTGTTTCCGTCAAAGGCGGCATACCGATAGAATCCACTGACGGTACGGTTTATGAGATAAGAAACAGAGTCACTTTATGCAGATGCGGAAGATCCAAAAACAAGCCTTTCTGTGACGCTCAACATATACTTTCGGACAAGGATAAAAAATGAAAGAATTTAAAAGAGATTATCCGCTATTTTCATTATGCGGCCTTAATTGCGGTCTTTGCACGCATCATCAGACTGACGGTATTTCCAGGTGTCCCGGATGCGGAGGAAACGGTTTTTCGCAGAAGCATCCCACATGCTCTGTAGCAACATGTAACAGAAAACATGACAATGTAGAATACTGTTTTCTATGTTCATCATATCCGTGTAAGAAATTTGAACATCTCTCCGATGCTGATTCATATATATCGCACCGCAATGTACTTAAAGACTTTGACAAGGCTCAAAAATACGGTATTGAGAAATACAAAGAGGAACTGGACGCGAAGACTCAGATCGCTGAGTTCCTTATAGACAGTTATAACAACGGAAGGCAGAAGAGCTTCTACTGCAGGGCGGTCAATTTCCTCCCCATCGAAGTCCTTCGTTATATCATGGACCGGATAGAGAAAGATATAAGCAAAAGGGATAAATCGCAAAAGGAAAAAACAGAGGCAGTCATTTCTCTGTTTCAAGACATAGCAAAGGAAAGCGGTATCAGGATATGACCAGTTCCTTCCCGTCATAATCCACAAACAGATCCGTATTAGGTTCAAGATCCTTAGCTATGATCATACGCGCTATAAGCGTTTCTATCCTGCTCTGTATGAATCTCTTAAGCGGCCTTGCTCCGTATGTCACGTCATATCCCTGTTCGACTATGTATTCCTTGGCCTTATCCGTAACGGTAAGTGAAAGCTGCTTATCATTAAGCCTCTTCCCCAGATCGACGATCATAAGATCCACTATCCTGAATATCTCTGTTTTTGATAACGGTTTATAGAACACTATCTCATCGAGACGGTTGAGGAATTCAGGTCTGAACTGCTGTTTTAAGAGTGCTTCGACCTCAGCTTTTGCTTTTAAAGAAATCTGATTGTCTTCTGTCAGACCTTCAAGGATATATTGAGTACCCAGGTTCGATGTAAGGATTATGATCGTATTCTTAAAGTCCACCGTTCTTCCCTGTGAATCGGTGATGCGGCCGTCATCAAGCACCTGAAGCAATATATTGAATACATCCGGATGCGCCTTTTCTATTTCATCAAAAAGCACTACTGCATAAGGCCTGCGCCTTACGGCTTCGGTGAGCTGCCCGCCTTCTTCATAACCCACATATCCCGGAGGTGCTCCGATCAGTCTGCTTACGGAAAACTTTTCCATGTATTCGCTCATATCTATACGCACTATATTCTTTTCATCGTCAAATAAGGCCTGCGCAAGAGCTTTTGCCAGTTCGGTCTTCCCCACGCCTGTCGGTCCAAGGAACAGGAATGAGCCTATTGGCCTGTTAGGATTCTGTATTCCTGCACGTGAACGTATGATGGCTTCAGATACTCTTTGTACTGCTTCATCCTGCCCTATCACGCGCTTATGCAAGAGATCCTCAAGACCCAGTAATTTTGCTCTCTCGCTTTCTATCAGTCTTTCGACCGGTATGCCTGTCCAGCGTGCCACGATCATGGCTATTTCCTCATCGGTGACCTTATCCCGAAGAAGCGTTCTTTTTCCTTCCGCTTTTTCCGCTATCTTTTCTTCTGCTTCAAGTTGTTTTAAAAGAGCGGGGAGTTTTCCATACTTGAGTTCTGCCGCTTTGTTCAGATCATAAACACGCTGTGCTTTTTCTATCTCGGAATTGACCTGCTCTATTTCCTCACGCAGCTTCTGAACTTTATTGATGTCGGATTTCTCGTTCTCCCATTTTGCCTTCATCTCTTTAAAACTTTCACGCATTGTGGCTAGTTCCTTCTGTATGCCTGCCAGGTGCTCCAAAGACAGCTTGTCTTTTTCTTTTTTAAGAGCCGCTTCCTCTATCTCCGCCTGCATGATCTTTCTTGATATCTCATCGAGTTCTATTGGCATGGAATCCATTTCCGTCCTTATCATGGCACATGCCTCATCTACAAGATCTATCGCCTTATCCGGAAGAAAACGGTCGGA
>Ga0172381_10003907_pt1 | contig 15590 bp, 18 predicted proteins | sample Leawel6488metaG_FD_119754 | JGI IMG/M metagenome (GOLD analysis project Ga0172381, IMG submission 119754) | Leachate microbial communities from a municipal landfill in Southern Ontario, Canada - Leachate well 64-88 metaG | ecosystem: Engineered > Solid waste > Landfill > Unclassified | place...
GAAGCGGATCCGTACCGTTGAAGTTTTTCTCTTGGTCTTTCGTTTGAAATTATTTCTCTGATTAGCATAAATTGGAATTTGATGAAGTGGTATTTATAATCTCCTTTGAGAATTCCGGAAATTTTCCGGTTAATAATTTCATTTGATGTATTGCTGTTTGATTTAACTTGGTTAATCGTTCTTTTTGTGGAATTTTTTCGTTAATTAATAATGCATTTATATTTTCTAAGTTTGATAAACAAATTAGTTGTTGTATGTTTGCACAATCTCTTAAGTTTTCTTTGTTTTGTTTTTTCCATTCAGATGCAGTAATGTTAAATAAAGCTAAATTTAAAATATCTGCTTCGTTTGCATAAATTTGGTTTATTTGTTCTTGTGTTAATTCTTTTGGAATCAAATTTGATTTTATTGCATCTGTGTGGATGTGATAATTTATTTTTGAGATGAATCTCGTTATATTCCATTCTAAATTAGTTTCTTTTTCTTTTAATCTCTGAAATTCTTTTATTAAATAAAGTTTAAATTCGACTGAAATCCATAGTCCGAATTCAAATGCTAAGTCTTTATGAGCGAAAGTTCCCCCATATCTACCTGGAGTTGATTTTAATGATATTATATTTGTTTTTTCAATAAGTTCTTTGATACTTATTTTAAAATTATTTAATCCTGATTTACTTTTAATTATGGCGAATTTGCCACAATTAAAATTCTTATTATATATTTTTTCCCAAATTTCTATAAATTCCAATGTATTTCTATTTCTAAGCCAATCAGATACAAAAAAATCACCATCTTTCGCCTTTATCATATCTGTAATAGAGATATAATCCATATTGTGTAATTTAGTTATACTTACAATCGTTCCTTTTACGTTTATTTTTGTCATGAAACATAGTATTAATGGAAGTGTAATTTATAATCGCGTATAGAAAAGCCGGAAATCTTACGGGAAAATTAATCTAGAAATAGTTGAACAAACTTATATTTGTTTTAGAATTTTTTTCCATGCTTTGTCCTCTTCAGCAACATCCCAATTCTTTTTCAAAGAATCTTCACTTGCTTTGTAAGTATATATTCCTCCTATGTTTTCATCTTCAAAAAGTTTTAATGTTTTTTCCATAGAAATCATTTATGTTTTGTTATTTATAAAGGTTGTAGTTGTCCAGTGTTATTTGTGAAAAAATTAGTTTAGTTTTTTGGTTGTTTTTATTAATTCGTCAAAATCGGATTGGAATAGTTTATCTTGTATTATTCTATATTTTTCAAATTCTGTATGGGCGAAATCTTTTGCAATTTTTTGAGTTATTTTTCCTGAATTTTTTAAAATATCTCTTTCATCAAATTCTAAAAAGGCATCTAATCGTTTTGCCCAGTCTTCCATAGTCATAGGTATTTTTCTTTTTGCTCTATCTTCTGCTAAATCTAAATATGCCGATACTATTCTGCCTAATGATTGTAATTCATCTTTTGTTAAATAATTTTTTGCAATGGATACATCTGATTTTAATATTTTTCCTTCTGGGGAATTTTTCCATGAAGTTAAACCTAGATTTTCTTTTTTTGAATTTACTCTTGTCATAATTAATTCTGGAGCAGTGTGTTTATGTATTGCATAATGTAGTTTATTTTGTACTTTTTGAAAGAATTCTTTTGTTATTTGGGAGTTTTTATCGTAATCTATGCTTGTTGAATAAAGATCTGTGATTTTTTGATAAAATAATCTTTCGCTTAGGCGAATTTCTCTTATTTCTTCTAAAAGTTCTTGGAAATAGTTTTCATCTAAGAATGAACCATTTTCTAATCGTTTTTTATCTAAAACGTATCCTTTTATTGCAAATTGTTTTAGAACTTTTGTTGCCCAAATTCTAAATTGTGTTGCTTTTTTTGAGTTTACTCTATATCCTACTGAGATGATTGCATCTAGGTTGTAGAATTGTGTGTTGTATCGTTTATTATCTGAAGCAGTATGTGCAAATTTTGCACTAACTGAAGTCTCATCTAATTCTTTATCCTCGAAAATATTTTTAAGATGTTTAGTAATAACCGTTCTATCAACTTCAAATAGTTTAGCAATCATTTTTTGTGTTAGCCAAATATTCTCATCTTGATATTTTACTTCTATAGAGTCTTGTTTGTTATTTGATTGGAAAATTAAGAATTCTGCTGTTGAATTTCTTATGATTAGGTCTTTGGGCATAATGTTGTTTATTTATTGTAATTTATAAAGGTTTTGCGGGGTTGTCCAGTGGTCTTGTTTGGATCAGAAAAAGTGTTCTGGAAAAAATCTGCTTGTTTAGGATGAGGGGGTTTGGGGGAGGTTGTGAAAGAACACAGGGGGAGAGTTTTTGATAAGATTAAAATTGGGGGAGATGTTGATTGATACTATTTCTTTGAATTACTTATTTTTAAAAATTAAAGAAATTTTTCTCCGTATTTGAATGAATTAACAAAAATGCTAGAAATAAACAAATATAAATTATTAATATTATTAGTCCTTTAATATTGGATATATTGAATAGGAGTCCAAAAGCACCAGTCATGACAAGCATAGCAGTTAAAAAGAAAATACTTAATTGATATAAATAAGAATCTTTATGCTTTTCTAAATCCATAGCTACAGAGAATCCTTTTTCGGTCAATTCTAAGTGTGTTTGAAATTTAGTTTTTGGGGCATCTAAAGCATCCACGTCATGGCTTTGTATTAACTTTTGGCCATAAAGAAAAACCATTCCTTTATGTAATTCCTCCCCTTTAATTTTCAATGTTTTTGCTAAAAGATGATTGGTACTATTGAAAGTTTCTTTGATGGACTCTCCGTACGAATTTGGAGAGGAATTATATATTTCTAGAAGAATTTTCTTCCAAGGTACACCACAATCTTTTCCAGAATTTTGAGAGTTTTTATTTTTCATTTTATTTCTTCTTTTTTTCGGCAATTGCAAAATTGTTCATTTTTTCGAATAAATAAGGGTTTTTGATTTCAACATCTTCTTCAGCCCATTCTTGAGCAAATAATTTTGCTTGATCTAAAACCAAATCTGTTGCAATTTTTTCTTTATCTGGGGGATATCCGTATTTTCTTAATAATCGTTTTATCATAATTTTTAATTTTGATTGTACTGCTTCTCTTTGTGTCCAATCAATAGAGGTATTAGTTCTAACTAATTCAGATAGTTCTCTTGCCATGGCAATTAAAGTTTCATCTCCTAGGAGTTTTTTTGCAGAGTCATTATTCGATAAAGCATCATAAAAAGATTCTTCTTCTTGAGTTAAATTTAATTCTTTTCCTTTGCTTTTATCATCCCTTATTTTTTTAGCTAATTCTATTAATTCTTGTATTACTGCTGCAGAATCTATACTTCTGTTCTGATATCGTCTAATTGCATCTTCTAACATTTCTGAGAATTTTTTATCTTTTATTTTGTTATATTTAAAACGAATTTTTATTTGATCAGCCAAAAGTTTTTTCAAAGCTTCAAATGCTAAATTTTTATGTTTCATTCCTTTTACTTCTTCTAAAAATCCATCTGAAAGAATAGAAATTTCAGGTTTTTCCATTCCTGCGGCTTCAAAAACATCAATTACTCCTTGACTTGCAATTGATTTTGAAACTATTTGTTGAATTGCTGTATTTAATTGTGAATCTGTTTTTTGTGTTGGAGAATATTCAGTATTTTTTATTATTGAAGCTTTTATTGCTTGGAAGAATCCTATTTCATCTCTTAATTGCATTGATTCTTCACTAGGAACTGCTAATGCAAATGCTTGTGTTAATGAAGTTACTTGTTTAACATACCTTTCTTTTCCTTTTTCTTGAGAAAGAATGTGTTCCATTGCTTCCGGAATTATTTGCATTTTTCTTTTTGAACTTGCTGTAAAGAATTCTTTGTAATTGAATTTATGGAACATTTGAGAAACTATTTCAAATTTTTCTTTCATTAAAGCAATTGCTTCTAATTGATCAAACGTGGGTCTTCCTTGTCCACCAGATTCGGTGTAATTAGATAATGCTTTTTTTAATTCTTGTGCAATTCCTAAATAATCAACGATTAAACCGCCTTGTTTATCTTTGTAAACTCGGTTTACTCTTGCAATTGCTTGCATTAAACCGTGTCCTTTCATTGGTTTATCTATGTATAATGTGTTCATTGAAGGACAGTCGAAACCAGTTAACCACATATCTCTAACGATCGCTAATTTGAAATTAGAATCAGAATCTTTGTATATATCTCCTAATTCTTTTCTTTTGCTTTTATTTCTAATATGTTCTTGCCATTCTTTACCATCGCTTGCAGACCCAGTCATAATTACTTTCATTAATCCTTTATCATCATCTTTGTTATACCAAGAAGGTCTTAATTTTTTAATTTCATTGTGTAATTCAACACAAATTCTTCTAGACATACAAACTATTAATGCTTTTCCACCAAGAATTTCTAATCTTGATTCGAAATGAGTAACAATATCTTTTGCAATTTGTTTTATTCTTGTTTCTGAACCAACAACTGATTCGAGTCTTCCCCATTCAGATTTTAATTTTTCTTTTTTAGAAGGTTCTTCTCCTTCTGTAATTTCTTCAAAATCAGCATCTAAAGTTGATATGGTTTTCGGATCTAGATCTATTTTTGCTAATCTTGATTCATAATAAATTCTTACTGTTCTTTTATCTTCAACTGCTTGAGAAATATCATAAATATCAATATAATCTCCAAATACTCCTCTTGTGGATTTATCTTTGAAATCAATAGGCGTTCCTGTAAACCCTATAAAGGTTGCATTTGGAAGAGCATCCCTGAGATATTTTGCTAAACCATATTTAGTTTCTGCATTCTTATCTATTTTTGCTTTAAATCCATATTGTGTTCTATGTGCTTCGTCTGCGGCAACAATAATGTTACTTCTTTTAGAGATTATTTGTTCTTTTAAATCTCCAAATTTATGAATTGTTGTAAAAATAATTCCTCCTGAAGAACGGTTTAATAGTTTTTTCAAAGATGTTTCTTCTTTTGAATTATCTGCTTGTATTGGTTTTTCTCTTAAACATTGAATTTGTGAGAATGTGTTAAATAATTGATCATCTAAATCGTTTCTATCAGTTATTATCACTATTGTTGGATTATTTAATTCTTTTTGCTGTTGGAGTTTTCCTGTGTAAAATGCTAAGGTAAAAGATTTCCCTGAACCTTGTGTATGCCAAACTACTCCTGCTTTTTTTGAATTGCTAATTGCATTTATTGTTGTTTTTATTGCTTTGTTTGTTGCAAAATATTGATGGTATCCTGCTAAAATCTTTATTGTTTCTTTTTTTGATTTCGTATATGTTAAAAAATATTTAATTATATCTAATAAATTTTGTTTTTTAAACATTCCTTCTAATAGAACTTGTAATTGTGGAATTGATTTTGGTGCTATGCCTTTTCCATCTGTTGATTTCCAAGGTAAAAACCATTCTTTATTTGATGAAATGGTTCCTGCTTGAGCATAAGTTCCATCCGAGATTATTAAAAGTTGATTGTAATTAAATAAATTTGGAAGTTCTTCTTTATATGTTTGTAATTGTCTGTACGCGGATTCTATTGTTGCTTTTTCATCGGCAGGATTTTTTAATTCTATAACTACAATAGGGATGCCATTGATGAATAGAATAATATCTGGTCTTCTGTTTTTGTTATTTTCAATAATTGTGAATTGGTTTACTGCTGTGAATTGGTTGTTATTTGGATTTTCAAAGTCTATTAATTTAATATAATCGTTTTTTATCGAAGTATTTTTTCTATATTCTAAGGGGATTCCTTCAATTAAGAATTCATGGATTTTTTCATTGTTTGTTATTAATAGTTTACTTGAAAGTCTTTTAAGTTTTTTTATTGCTTCTTCTATTGCTTCATCTGGTAAATTTGGATTTAATTTTTGTATTGCTTGATAAAGTCTTGGTTCTAGTAAAATTTGATCCCATTTTGTTCTTAACGGTATTTCTCCGTTTGGAGCGATTTTTTCTCCATGAATATATTCGTATTTTAAATCATTTTCAAGAATATCTAAAGCTGCGTCTTCTATGTCTTGTTCTACGATACGCTTCATTGTAGTTTATATTTATGTAATAGTTTATAAATATTTCCGGTTTTTTGTGGGAAAGTTATATAAATTAGTTGGTCTTTGAATATTGTATGGAAGCAATATCTAGAGCTGAAAGACTTAATGAATCTCTTTTTGTAGGTTTTAGGAATATATTAATTAAAGAATTTATAAATCCAAAAGTTAATGCAGAGGTTATTTTACAAGGAATAAAAGACTTGAAAGTTGATAAAGCTAAAATAATTAGTAAAATAAAAAATCTTTCTGAAGATGAATGGTCTTTAAACTATTTGATTGATGTTTTAAAAGAATTAGATTCAATTATGGGCGTTGATGATGAGTTTTTACGTAAAAATGCCTTGGATGAACTTGATGATAAAAATTTATTAGAAGTTAAATGGGAATTAATGAAAAGAATGATGGTCGATTATACTAGATTTTCAAAAGAATTCTATGATTCTTTAAAATATTCTCAAAATTCTTCATTGAGTAAAGAGAAGTATTTACTTATGATCGAACTGATGGAAGCATTATTAAAAATTCATATTACTTGTAAAGAATTAAAAGATAAATTTCATAATAAAACGTTTAATAAAACTTCTTTTAATAAATTTATGAAATCTAGAATGGCCGTTGAACACATTTTATTAAGAATAAATTTCATTCTTTTAAATATGGATAAAAAAGATAAATTAGAACATTATACGAAAGTATTATCTTTGGAGTTAATTGAATTCTCAGATTTATAAAATGGTATCTAATGATGTTCATGTAGTTTTTGGTTTTGTTGATGTTAATCATAAATTACATAGAAAGTCTTATACGTTTGTTAAATTAAATTCTAGAAGAAAATATATTTCTTTGGCGACTGTTAGGCACAGTTTTGTAAGAACATATAAAAATCATATTAAAGAAGTTGGTTCCGCAATTTGTTGTAGTGTTCTTAATTGTAAAAAAGAAAGAGAAAATTCTCCTGTAAAAAAGGAAACTAATTGGTACATAACAACGTTAGTTGAAGCTGATGTTAATAAGCAGTTAAATGAATTGGAGAAAAAATATAATTATAGTGGTTTGGATTTGATTAAAAAAATGTTATTATGTGATTTTTCTATTCCTGAATTGTATTTTGAGTCTAAAAAATTAGGTGATTTTAAGGAGAAGTTCATTATTGATGCTGAAAAGTATTCTTCAGAGAAGTTGGATTCTTTTTTAAATAAATTTAATAGTAAAAAATTGATGAAGAAAGCAGAATATACAAACTATGGTGAGAATTTAAGTAGAATTAAAATGTCCGATTATGAAGATAGAAAAATTTGTGCTGAGTTGTTTTCTTATGGTTTGGAGTTTGGTGAAATTAAGTTTTTGACTTTTGATAATGCTTTTAGAAAGTATTTGAATAAGTTTGGAAAGGAAAATAATGTTAAAGTTTTAAGTGTTTAGAATTCATCTTTCAAACGAATATAATCTTCTAAATTTATTATTGGATTTATTTTTAGTATTTTTTTAGTTGTTGAAATTATTCTTGATTTAAATTCTTCTGCATACATATAATTACATAAAACAGCATTTATTGTTACTTCTTTAGAAAAATTTTTATCATAATCTTGTAATCCATATAAGGTTATATTTGTATTTACTCTATAAACATCAGTTATATGTTTTAATGCATTAAGTTCTCTCTGAAGATTTGTTTTTTTAAAAAATGAAAAATTAATATTAGAAATACATTGATTTAAGCTATCCATTTCTATATTTTTAGTTAATATTGGCCTTCGTCTTAATATTTGAAAAACGTTTTCTTTTTTTAGATAATATTTTAAAGAATACTCTTTGGTTTCATTTCGTATTATTAAATCAATTAATTCAATAATTTTTCTGGGACTTTGTTCTTCATTTAAATTATTTTTTTGAATTATTTTTTTAATCAAATCATCTTTTTCAAAATCTTTTCTTAACATTAATTTAAATGCATTTAAATATAAATTTGGAAATTCCATATTATGATCGAGCTCAGATAATAAATTATGTAACATAGATTTTTGATTTTCTTTTAAACCTAATAAATAATCTTTTCTTTGATAGATATAGATAGAATATGCACCACTTAAAGTAAGAATCACCATAGTCAATTCTATAAATACAGTTGAAAAAAAATCAATTGATTTGAAAATATAACCAAAACAAATAAAAAGTAAACAAATAAGAAGCAAAATTATCATTTGATAATTAATTTTTTTCATCCAACGTTCACCCTTATTTGTCCAGACATTAATTTTGGAAGAAGAAGATCTCTTGTTTTTTGAAGATTTAAAATTTGCAAAATATTTGTTTTAATTTTTAAAATACTTGGAAAAATTACTTTATTAAATTTAATAATGATTTCTTTGTTTGTAACCATATCGAAATCTGAAAAGTCATTCCATCCTATTATGGGCATTTTTGTTCCTTTTGATAATCTTACAGTATAATCAACAAATTCTCTACGGCAAATAATATTTAAAATAAATGCATAATGATCCTCTTTTTTAGGCTTTAATGAATAAACTGTTCCTGTAATCGCTCCTTTTATAGGAGAAAATCCATATTTCCCAAAATAAGGTCTTATTGAACCAAAAAGAATATCCATTTCATTTAATTCAAAAATGTTCGATTTAAATTTCTCTCCTTTGTCAAAAGTAGTTATTGACATAGAAAATTGAGGCATATTTGATAAATCTATTAAATCCTTATCTTTCCAATCTTCATAATTTTTTATAGGTTTTCTATTTTTTGAAATTAAATCTCCCAATTTTTCAACACTCCATCCTTTAGGTATTTCTCCTAATTCACTATCAACCATTTCTCCGCCAGAATATTTGTAAGGTTTGCCTTCTTCGTTTGGAAATTCAAAATCAACAAACCAATGTTTGAAAATTGTTTGTCCAATTTTTTCTAATGTTTTGTTTTGATTTTGTAAGATTTCTATTTTTGAGTCGAGGTCTGAAAGGATTTTTGCGATGGCTTTTTGTTCTTGGATTGAAGGATAAGGAAATAATAAATTTTGAATTATTTTTGTATTAACTACTCCTTGAACACTCCCTCCAACATTTGCCATTACTTGATTTTTTACAATCTCACTTTTAAAACAATAAAGTAAATATTTTGAGGAAGATAACTTTTGATTCGGTTTCACTATAACTACATTTAAACAATTTGCTTCTATATCTCTATCGAAAATACATGCTTTTCCATTGTCACCATGCCGGGCAATTAATAAATCTCCTTTCTTTAATTGAGATTTTTTATTTCTATTATGAAATTCTTTTGTTACATATTTTAAATCTGTATAAGAAAGTCCTTCATCGGTTAAATTTGTTGTTCTAAACAAAGGTATTCCTACATTTTCATCACAAAAATCTTTTAAACATGTTCCAACATAACCTACACAAACCCGTTCAGTAATAGTATCCAGTATTTTAACTTCCCAATCTTCTGGAATAATTCCTATTTCAGTTTGTTTGAATTTAGATGTTTTCATCTCACATTCTCCAATAATTTTGTTTTTAAAACATCTAAATGTGTCCAGATAGTACTTAACATAATACATTCATCATTTATATTTAGTTTCAAAATTTCTCTTCTATTACAAATAAGAGAAGCATGAACATTTAAATTTTTAATCTTTAATAAATTTCCAGAAGTATCAATATCATTTAATGAATATTCAAATGTAATTAGTTTCGAATTTGTAACAACAATAGGAATTATTTTTTTTATTTTGTGTTTTTCTAAAAATTCTTTATTATAATTTATTAGCAAATTAATATTTTTAGACAATTGTCTTAATGTAGAGTCAATGTCTCTTTGAGAAATTTGATATTCTCCGTGTTTGTTAATTTTTTTTAATTCATCATTCTCATCAGTCAAAGCTGAAAAAATAGGTTCTGCCGTTGTATTAGTTGAAATATGCCCTTTTGATTCAAACACATTTTCTTTATATAAAAAGAAAGTTTCTTTTTCAGAATTATCATCTATTCCAAAAAACCAATCTTTTTCAGTTTTTTTACATTCAATTACAAAACAAGCATCCTTAAAAATTGCTAAAACATCTATTTCAACTTCTTCTTCAAAGGGAGTTTTAAATCTGAAATTTCGTTCCAAATAATTCAGTTTTTTAGTTTGTAAAATAGAAGGATCATACATTTTTTGTATTAGTTGCTCAGTTCTTTTTTCTAACAAATAACCTTGTTTGTTTATTTGTTCTAATAGTTCTTCATTTAATTCTTCTATTTGTTCATTATCTTTTTCTTCTGATAATTCTTCAGGTTTATGTTCATTTTCCATTTTTCTTTTGCTTCTCAAACCATTTATTAAATGATAGTAAACCCCACAACACCAATATAATCATCAATAATTCACTGAAAAAATTTAACCAAGATTTTTCTTTAAATATTTTTAAAACTAAATAAGTAAATGAAATTAAAATAATAAGCGTATTTTTTATTCTCTGAGGATATTTTTCATATATTTTTTTAAATTTTAATTTTAATTTTGTAAAATAATAAATAATTGCAAAAATAATAACTATCTCATAACATACAAAACCAACTAAATTTAAAGCTAATTTTAACCCTTCTTCCCAAGGAAAAATATTAACTAACTCAAATAAATTAATTAAAAAAGATATTGTTCCTAACACAAAGATAAAAAATAAATCTTCTAATTCAAATTCTTTATTTTTTTTGGAGATTTTCATGAAAATAACCTCCTCAAGAATTCAAAAATTATTGCCAAAATAAATAAGGGAATAAATGCATTAACAAAAGCGTCCAAATCAAATTGCCCAGAAGATATTTTAATAAATATGGGTAATAAAAAGACTAGAAGCACACCTACAAAAATCATTGCTAAAATTTCTTGTAAACCAATCTGACCTTTTCTATTCATCTTCACTCAACCTTAAATCCAATCCCTTCCAGATTCTTCTTTATCTCTTCATCTAACTTATGTCCTTCTTCCATTTGCTTTGCAAGTTCAGAAGTTAATTCTTTCATTTTAACATCAAAAGGAATTCCATCATCAATTTCATCTTCAATACCAACATATCTTCCAGGAGTTAAAACAAAACCATTTTTCTCAATTTCAGAAAGCGAAGCACTTTTACAAAATCCTAATTCGTCAGAATAAGCTCCAAAATCTTTTTGTAAAGTTTCATCACCAAGCCAAGCATGATAAGTATCTGAAATTTTTAACATGTCATCTTCTGTTAATGCTCTATTTCTTCGAGAAATCATTTCTCCCATATTTCGAGCATCAATAAATAACACTTCTCCTTTTCTTTTCCTATCTCTTCGTAAAAACCAAAGACATGCAGGAATCATTGTGTTAAAAAATAATTGTGAAGGTAAAGCGACCATACAATCAACTAAATCATTTTCAATTAATTTTCGTCTTATCTCTCCTTCCCCTGAAGTATTCGACGACATTGAACCATTTGCTAAAACAAATCCTGCAACCCCTGTGGGAGCTAAATGAAACAACATATGTTGAATCCAAGCATAATTTGCATTTCCAGTTGGAGGAACTCCATATTTCCATCTAACATCATCTTGTAAATGCTCTCCTCCCCAATCTGAAATATTAAAAGGAGGATTTGCAATTATAAAATCTGCTTTCAAATCTTTATGTCCATCTTCATGAAACGTATCTCCTAATTTAATATTCGCTTCTATACTTCTAATTGCTAAATTCATATTTGCTAATTTCCACGTTGTAGGATTACTTTCTTGACCATAAATAGAAATATCATTAACACGACCTTGATGATTTTGTATGAATTTTTCAGATTGAACAAACATTCCTCCTGAACCACAACATGGATCGTAAACTCTTCCTTTATATGGTCTTAACATGTAAACCAATGTTTTAACAATACTTTCAGGAGTATAGAACTCTCCTCCTTTCTTTCCTTCGGCATCGGCAAATTGTCCTAAGAAGTATTCATATACTCTTCCAAGCATATCAAGTTCATTATTTCCATGCATAGAAATTGAGCCAATTAAATCAACTAATTCTCCAAGTCTTCTTTTATCTAAAGATGCACGATTGTAATTTTTTGGAAGAACTCCCTTTAATTTCGGGTTTTCAGATTCAATTAAATCCATAGAATCATCAATAATTTTTCCAATTTCAGGAAATTTTGCTTTTGATTGAATAAATTCCCATCTAGCATCTTTTGGAACCCAAAAAGCATTTTCTGCTTTGTATTCTTCTTCATCTTCAGGATCAGCGTATTCTTCTTTAGATAATTTATTATATATTGTTTGAAATTTATCTGAAATATATTTTAAGAATATTAAACCTAGAACTACATGTTTGTATTCTGCTGCATCCATGTTGTTTCGCATTTTGTCTGCCGCAGCCCAAAGTTTTGCTTCAAAATTTGAATTATTATTTGCCATTTTTACCTCAATTTTTTAAAAACTTCAATTATTTGAAATACTAAAGCCACCGACATAGACATTATTAAAAATATAAAAAAATATTTATTTAAAAAAGAAGAAAAGTTCAAATCTGCCAAAATAATTGAAAACACAGATATTGCAACCATTATTAAAATGATGCCTCCAACAATTTCTTCGAAATTCCTTTTATGAACCATTTAGTTTCTACCTCTTCCAAACAAATATCCTAGTATTAATGTGGTTATTGAACTAAAAAAAGCTAAAGCATATTCTGGTAATGGATTATTAGATGACATAGATGAATACAATAGGGTGCCTACAACAACTATGGAAACTGCAACAATAAATAACCCCCCTATTAAAAGAATCATGTCTTTGGTATGATCTCTTTTTTGTTTTTCAGTAGCCAAATTTAAATCCCCTAATCAATCTTATTTCTACCCTAATTTATAAGCTTTACTTCTATTTTTTAAACCAACTTCCTCAATTCTTCCAGTATCTTCACTTCTGCCCAAGTATCTAACTCACAATACTTCTCCAAAGCATTTCTAATCCTTTCAACCTCTTCAGAACTAAATTCAGAAGTAGCAATCATTTCATACGAATTAGAAGCATCTCCACCATTTGAAATCTCCATACCAGAATAACTCAAATCGGTCAAAGCAGGTAAAACCTTTTTTATAGAAGCACTTCCCTCCTGAATTGGATTATAATAAGAAAAGTTAGCAAAAGGTATCATTAAATCATTAAATCTTTCAAGAATCTTCAACCCCCACTCCCGATAAGAAGGAAACTGAGAAATCAACTCCTTAATCACACCCTTCTCAAAAGATTGATTCCATGCAAGTATTGTTCCTGAATCTCCTAAATCTCTTTGCATAGCTTTTAAAATTTCTAATCTAGGGTCTTTTTTCTCATCAGCCAAGAAACTAATGTGTTTACACTCTCCACCCTCTTCATATTGAATATGTAATGAATATTGAAAAGCCATTCTTTGATAAGGTCTTATGTTATCATAAAGAGGAATTGCTGGATTTATTGTTTCGAAGTCAAAATAATATATTGGATAATGTAAAGTAGAAATAAACTGCTTTATCGCTTCCTTATTTACAAAAGGCAAACCAGTTAACTCACAATCTTTCTGAACCTGTTGTTTATCAGTTAACTTATAATCATCAGGAATATCTACAATTTTGTGAATATCGGAACGAAACAACTCCCAAGACTTTTTACCACCACGACTTAAACAAAATACTGAGTTGTTTGGAAGAAATCCCCAACAATCATCATAAAGAGCACATTGATATGGAGCATCACAATATTCTCCAATTATACTTTCAGGTTCATCAGCAAGAAGAACATCCCTCATTTTTTGAAGTCGTTCTTCAATTCCAACTATAAATTCATCAACTTGTAAAGTAATATCTTCTTTATGAAATAATTTAGAAACTTCTAAATCTCCTTGACGTACATATTCGTTATTAATGTGCATTAAATAACATTTATTTATTTTCAAACCACATTTTTGGTAAACGTATTTTTGAAAAGAAACATCATGTAAATTAACTTCTTTAACTTCTGTTGAGGATTTTACTTCAATGATATTCCAACCATTTTCAGTATATTCTAAAATGTCTGCTCTAGAAAATAAATCTTTGTAAGCAAAACCTGCTTCAAACAAGGTTTTATTTTGTTTTAACAATTCCTTCGTTTTTAACAAATTTTCAATAAAGCCATCTTCAAGAACTTTTATTCCATCAAATAAAGAAGTTGCTAAAACTCCTATAGAAGTTCCAGTATCAAAGATTTTTTGTTGAGAATCAGAAACTTCAGGCATAGCTTCTTTTCTATTTACTGCTATCCAAAGTAATCTAGGACATTGTAGTCCTAAGAGATATTTTGATTTAGTTATTAAACGAGCCACAGAATTCTTAATTAAGACTTTATTTATATATGTTTGGACTAAATGTCCAGTGGTAATTATTTTAAAAATAAAATTCTAAAATTCTAAAAAAAATTAAAATTATCTAGTTGATAATACTCGCCTACTATCACAAACAGCACGATAAGTGTATCCAACGAAATCTCCTTCAGATAAACTCCGACTAATTGGACTCAAATCATCAATCATTTCAAGAATAAATCTCATTTCTATCTCGTCTAAACTGTTAGTTACATACGAACATTCTGCGTTTGTATCTCCCCAAACATTTAAAATTTCATTATATACTTGAAGTTTTAAACAAGTTTTACCTATTTCTTGACAAGCAGAATCTCCTGAATAAGCATAGAAATTATCTAGTGTTACATTCATCATATTTATTGTAATATTGTTTACTTGTTGAGTCTCATTACAATAATAAATTGTTCCAGACAATATATCTGCATACTCAACTATTGGAATGGGCACTTTTATAATAACATCTTTTGAAAAAGCACTTCCATTAGATAAAAGTATTAATCCAAAAAATGCGAATATAAACATAGTAAATATAATCTTATTAAATTGTTTCATAATTAAGTCACCTTAAAATCCTAAATCTAAACGCATTTATAAATATTACCTCGAAAACTAAACATTCTATCCATGTATTAATAATACTCTTAAATAGTTTAAAATTAAAGAAAATATTAACTTATAATTCTGGCTTTAAAAAAAACTTATTAAAAATTAAACAAGAACCACCATAAGCTATTGAAGATAGTATCAGCAGTATTATAAAAAATTCAAGAAGTTCATAGAAATTTACAAGAGCAGGATTTAAACAAGCACATTTACACGTATAGGTAGAACAATAAATTTTTGTATTTGCTTCACATAATCTTGCCCCACCACAGCTCGATATTCCTGTAAAAAAGGCATGTAGATAAAAAATTAAAATAAAGAAAATTAAAGCAGTAATAATCTTTTTTTTATTTGGTTTCAAAAAATTTTTCCAATCCATTTTATCTATCCGTAATAATTTGGTTTTTCTTCTTTGAACTTAGCACCAGCAGCCTGTGAAAACTTGGACTGAATCTCTTCATAAGCATCCTGTATCTCCTTAGTTGCTGAAGGACTGACTTTCACCA
>Ga0172381_10003908_pt1 | contig 15589 bp, 15 predicted proteins | sample Leawel6488metaG_FD_119754 | JGI IMG/M metagenome (GOLD analysis project Ga0172381, IMG submission 119754) | Leachate microbial communities from a municipal landfill in Southern Ontario, Canada - Leachate well 64-88 metaG | ecosystem: Engineered > Solid waste > Landfill > Unclassified | place...
AGCGGCTCGTAAATCCCTGCCTGCCGGCAGGCAGGCTTGCACACTTTTGGCAAAATTTTGTAAAACATGCTCACAAACCCCTCCGCAAAATTATAATGGCGTAATCGGCACTCGCTCGAAAACCGCCAGATTCATTAAATAAAATTATTTACTTGACTTTCTCTTTGAAAATGGTAAGCTTAAGTAGGTTAACATATGTTAACCTATTATATATAGGTTAACAACGGTTAACCATTCAGGTGAAGTTGACAATAGTTGTAAACTATTATTTATCAAGGAGTTAGCGTGGAAACCAAGAAATATATTTCTATCGCTCAAGCAGCGAAAATCATGGGGATTAGCCGAACTGCGGTTTACAAGAAAGTTAAAAAAGGGCAGATTAAGGCGCTTAGAGTTGGTAAGGTTTTTGTTATTTCTGAAGATGATATATCAGGTACAAGGATAGATGTGCTTGGCAAGCCTTTGGAATCGGCACAAAAAGATAAGATACGTAGGGCCGTTAAGAAGACGATCGAGGAATACGGCGAAGTTTTAAAACGGCTCGGGAATGAGTAATGCGGCCAATTACGGTAAGAGAGGTAGAAGAGATTATATTTGAGGTGGCAAAGCAGCGTTTTTCTTTTGATGAGCCGATACCCGATTTCGGCACCAGATACGCGAATATTCTAGAAAGTTGCCTCGAATCTCCTTTTCAGACCTTTGAAGGCAAAGATTTATATCCGGGGCTTGCTGCTAAAACAGGGGTTATGTTTTACTTGATGGTTAAAAACCATCCCTTTCAGAACGGCAATAAGCGCATAGCCATGGCATCTCTTTTTTATGCGCTTTTTGAGAATAAGAAATGGCTCAATGTAAATACTCAGGAATTATATAATTTCGCGATGTGGGTAGCGCAGAGCCCGCCCCAGGCAAAGAAGCAGACTGTTGATTATATAGAGCAATTCCTCAACAAACATATAGTTGTTTTGAAGGAATAGAAAGGTTTATTCTTAGTGCGTTCTTTCTAATTTTGCTGCGGGCTTTGTTCGCAGTAAATTTTCTCGCAGACCTCTTGCGGGTCCTGCCGCGGGGCATCCTGCGCGCGCGCCTCGCAAGCTTGCGCTCGGCAAGCTGCGTGCTCGGATTGCCCCGCGTCACCCGCACCAAGGGCTCGAAAATTTACTGCTGGATTGTGACAGGGCTCAAACCCATGGCAATCCACCCGAAAATTGTATTATTGCCTAGTTGATAGAGGAGGGGTAATGTCTAAAATGAAGTTAAGTGTGTCCGAAATTGAAAACATGAATCGGGGTAGAGTTGTTTTTCATATCTTTTCTTGTCTAATTACAATTTTTGGTTTATTTGTTTCCGGTCTGATAATTTTATTTCTATACGCTCGAGAATTATTTGTGAGTTTACCCATTACTCACTTATTATTGCTTTCGATTACGTTTTCTCTTCCACTTGTAATATTTGTTTCTATTGTAATATATGTATTTTCACTAAGGAAAAAAGATGAGAATAAAAAAGGAAGGGGTCATCATACACAATGGAGAAGCTCCTCTGCTTTAATGAGAGCAGGTGTAATTTCAATTATATCTGCCGATATATTGATTTTATTATATTATTCTCAGTTTATTTGGTTCAAAGATTTACTGTCTGGATGCTTTTGGTTAATAGGTATTAATTTGGTGTTACTTTTTCTTTATTTGATATTTAAAAAATATGATTATTGGAAATAATCAATAGGATAATTAGGGTCGTTTCTTGATAAGTGTTTGAAGGATAAGGGGTTGGGATAGAAGTGTCTCTGGGATTTTTGAGATAAGTGGTGCTGTAAATTTTGTGCAAGGGGCTGTGAGCGTGTTTTAACACGCGAACAATCCCTGGAGCAAAAAATAGACATAATATAGAGATTGCTTCGGCGCTTCGCGCCTCGCAATGACGACGGATTAGATTCTTCGGCCGCTGCGCGGCCTCAGAATGACAGAATAAACAGGCCTCAGAATGACATATTAAGGACAAAGAAGTATGACAAAACGGGAGAAATAATATGCAGATGCAGAAAGAGATACATATGACGGGAAAAGATTTGACGCAGATGGTGCAGTTGAGGCCGCAGGATGTGGGTAAATACGCGATTGTGCCGGGCCCGAGAGACAGGATGGAAGTGGTGATGAAAAGAATAGAGAATCCGGTGAAGAATTTCTCGTTTATGGAATATACGATGTATACCGGAACCTTTGAAGGTATAAAACTGACTACGATAAACGGCGGAAGATTCTCGACTGACACTGCGATCACTTCTGAAGTAATGTGCAATGCCGGTATCCAGAATATTATCCGTATCGGTACCTGCGGCTCGCTTGACGAGAATATCAAAGTCGGCGATCTGGTTATCGTGGATAAAGTTATTCGCGGCGACGGAGTTACGCCTTATTATGTGGATAAGGATTTTGTGACAGTGGCGGACAAGAAGATATCTGACCTTATGTTCAATATTGCCAAAGAAATGGGTTGTAACGTGCATCGCTGCACTACCTGGACTACGGACGCGCTATTACGTGAGACCAGAGAGATTGTCGAGGCGAAACGCAAAGAGGGGGCTACGGCAGTGGATATGGTCTCATCGACGCTATTAACTATCGCCCAGAAATATAATGTTAAAGCCGCATCAATATTGGCGGTCAGCGATAACGTAATTACCGGTGAAATGGGTTTTATGAATCCGCTTTATTATATGGCTGAGAGCAATATGATAAAGATTGCTCTGGAAGCAGTGAAAAAACTGGAAGGAAAATGAGATTGCTTCGCCCGCCATTGAAGCGTTGGCGGGCTCGCAATGACAAAAGGGGACCATGAAATATTCAAAACTTTTTTGGCCGATTGAATTAAAAGGCAATGTCATCTATATCCTGGATGAGACCAAATTGCCCTCCAATATCTCGTATATAAAGGTAAGGGATTACAAAGGTTCTTGCCGGGCGATAAAAGAGATGAAGACCCGGGCAGTGGGCCAGGTTCTGCTGGTGTTTTATACTTTTCTTCTGACGGTCAGGAAAAATAAGAAGAATAAGAATATCCTGCCTTTACTGCAAAAAGTGGCTAAGGCTATTAATTCCACGCGCCCGACACTTTCTTTCAAGTTCATGACTGATATGATCCTGGGATGGGCAGCAGCAGGTAAGCCGTTAGAGCAGAGTATTCTGGGTTTTCTGGAAATGCTAAAAGGCAGGCGCATAAAACAGGCAGAAGAAGCCAGCAAGCTTATTTTAAACGGGGATATAGTGCTGACCCATTGCAATATCAGCGGGCTTATGCCTTTGATCGGTGAATTTTGCCGCAGGCAGCACAAAAAGATCAAGTTTATTGTTACTGAAACTCGTCCTTATCTGCAGGGTGCGCGTTTAACCGCGTGGGAATTGCAGAAAGCGGGATTTGACGTGACTGTTATTGCCGATAACATGGTGGCTCATGTTTTAGGCGAGGGGAAGGTGAGCAAGGTGATCGTCGGAGCGGACCACCTGACTAAGAACGGTGATATTGCCAATAAGATCGGCACATACCAGATCGCTTTGTTGGCTAAACATTTTGCCGTTCCTTTTTATGTTATTTGCCCGCCGCCTTCGTCATTTGCCAGCGGCAAAGATATTAAGATCGAAATCAGGCCTGAAGAAGAACTATTGGAATTCTGCAAAGTGCGCCTGGCGCCTAAGGGTGTCAAAGGTTATTACCCGGCTTTTGATGTCACTCCTAGCGAATTGATCACCAAACACATACATTTAGGAGTGGGCAGATGATATTTAATAAAGAAAATAAGTACAGAGATGAAATGATCGCTTTAGGTAAGAAACTTTATGATCTGCGCCTTGTTGTGGCGCGCTCAGGGAATTTGAGCCAGCGCATTGACCAAAATACAATTCTGGTTACTGCTACCGGGACTTCTTTGGGCAGCCTGACGCACGAAGATATCATCAAGGTTGATCTTTCCAGCGCGGTAGATATTAAAAAAGAACGCCTAACCTCGGAATTTCCGTTGCACGCGCTCGTTTATAAGAATTTCCCCAGCAAAGTAGCAATACACTGCCACCCGACGCTGGTCAATGCTTACTTCGCGGTTTATCCTGACCTCAAACCCATAACTTTTGAGACTAAACTTTATCTGGGCAAGATCCCGGTTGTTGAGCAGGATACTCCCACAATAACCAAACCGGAGTTGGTGATCCAAGCCTTAAAGGAAAGCAGTATTGTGGTTATTAAGAACCATGGAGTAATTTCAATTGCCGATAAATTCAGCGACGCGCTTTACATTATTGAGGCCCTGGAAGAAGCCATAAAAGTCGCGGCTGTGGCCAGGATATTTAAGAAGGATATTTTTGATGAATTGGACAAAGGGATCAAAGCTGATCTAGAAAGTGATAAAAGTTATTTAATGTTTTCTCAAGAACATATCCAGGCAATAGTTGACCTGGTGAATAAAGATGAAATTATCCGCAAAAAAGGCGAAGAGCTTGGCCTGACCGTTAAACTCGTAATTAAAATGGACGGCGCGGGCATGCCTTTCAGGTTTAATTTTGAAAAAGGCGTAATTACCAGGCTTGATTCCGAAGAAGACGCGCCTTTTATAATTTCTGCGCCTACAGATGTCTGGGAAATGATTTTTTACGGCAAGATCGATCCGTTTGTAGCCACCATGCAGGGGAAGATGAAGTTAAAAGGCGAATTCGGTAAGCTTTCCCGTTGGTACGTGCCGTTCACAAAAGTTTTTGAAAAATTTAGAATGGTAAAGATCAAATGAAGACCCTGACAATAATAAATCCTTCTACATCCGAGGTTATCACTCAGCTTGAGGCAGATAGCGATGAGCGTGTTGAAAGCGCTTTGGCTAAGGCCCGCGGCTCTTTTGATAATGGCAGGTGGCCGAGGATGCCTTTGGCAACGCGCAAAGATATTCTGCTTAAAATATCCGGCGGGATATTAGAGAATGCCGCGGAATTGGCAAAACTGGAGTCGATGAATTCCGGTAAGCCCATTAAAGAAACGACTTTTATGGATATTCCATCCAGCGCTAAGGCGTTTGAAGATGCCGCGTTGGCTATGGAGGAGTATTTAAAGCCTGAAGAGCTGGAAGTTGAAAATGCGAAGAGTTTATTGGTGCGCCAGCCTCAGGGCGTAGTCGTGTTGATCGTTCCCTGGAATTATCCGCTTTTAATGGCTAGCTGGAAATTGGCTTCGGCTTTGGCCGCGGGGAACACCGTTATTTTAAAACCTTCCAGCCTTACCCCGCTGACCGCTTTGGAATTGATCAAGATAATGGATGACGCGGGACTTCCCGAAGGGACAGTGAATTTGATTATCGGCAGCGGCTCTCAGGTAGGAGAAAAACTTTGTTCAGATAAGCGCGTGGATATGATCTCTTTCACCGGCAGCAATGAAGTGGGAAAAGAAATATTCAAATATACCGCATCCGGAGTAAAAAAGCTGCTTATGGAACTAGGCGGGAAGTCAGCTTCCATAATTTTAAAAGACGCGGATATGGAGTTGGCTGTTAATGGCTCGCTAGTTTCGGCATTTCTTAATCAGGGCCAGATGTGCACGCAGATGTCGCGCATTTTAGTGGATGAAGAGATCTATGAGATTTTTATTGAAACATTTTTGGATAAAGTTAAAAAGTTTAAACTAGGGGTTGCCCTTGAGCATGAAACTCAGATGGGGCCGATGATTTCGGAAAGCCAGCGTAAAAAAGTACAAACTCTAGTCGAGAAAGCCAAAAAAGAAGGGGCCGAGCTGCTTTGTGGAGGAAATATCCCCAAAGACGAAGAGCTTAAAGACGGATATTTCTTTGAACCGACTGTATTTGCTGAAGTAGATCCGCGAAATCCTATATTTCAGCAGGAAGTTTTTGGCCCTGTAGTTTGTATCAATAAATTCTGCGGTTCGGATGAAGCGATAAAACTGGCCAATGATTCGGATTTTGGTTTGGCTGCCTGTGTCTGGAGTTCTGACGCGGATAAAGCCAGAGAAATCGCCGGCCAGATAAACGCCGGAACGGTCTGGATAAATACTTACGGGATGTTTTATAGCAGGTTGCCTTATGGCGGGTTTAAACAAAGTGGTTTCGGCAAAGAATTGGGCAGGGAAGGTATGTTGGAATACACAAAATTAAAGAATATCTTTATCGATCAAACCAAAGGTACAAAACCGATCGTCAACTACTGGTACGGGGTGTAAACATGGATGTGGCCAATCTTTTAGAAACTCGGGCAAGAAGAAATCCTGATAAAACAGCTGTAATTTTTAAAGATCAGAACATAAGTTTTTCACAGCTAAGGGATAATTCATTCAGATTAGCCGATAGTTTAAGCTTATTAGGCGTGAGTAAGGCTGATAAAATCGCGATCTACCTGCCTAGCTCTCCCCAGTATTTTTATGCTTATCTGGCTGTCTGGTCTCTGGGTGGTACTGCAGTGCCTTTAGATTTTATGCTCACCGAAGATGAGCTTATCTCGTGTATTTCACATTCCGGGGCCAAGGTATTGATAATAAAGACAAAAGCGAATATTTCTTTGGATAAATTGAAGTCTGCCTGCCCGTCGCTGAAGAATATTATTACCTGTTTTGATAAACGTGAGGGTTGTTTTAATCTTGATGAACTTATTGCCCAAGGGAAAAATATCGCTCCCAAAGTCGCTATCAATGACAAAGATTACGCCATAATTTTCTATACTTCAGGCACGACCGGAAAACCCAAAGGTGTTTTGATCAATTATGAGCAGCTGGGGGCCGCGCCGAAATCCATGGGCTTTTTTGTGGACCTGAATGAAAAAGATATTGTGCTTTGCGCGCTGCCTTTTTCGCATTCAGGTGGCCTGATCCACATCCAGAACTGTATATCTTTCGGTATAACAATAGTTATAATGGAGCGTTTTATCCCGTTGGAATTTATTAAAAATATTCAGTCCTATCGCGTGACTTGTTTCTGGATCGTGCCATCGATGTACTACGCGTTTTTACAATTGAAAGAATTTGAAAGTTTTGACCTGACCAGTTTGCGCTGGATGGTTACTTTTGGGGCGTCAAATTCTCCCGACGCCTTGAATAGATTCCATAAATATTGCCCTGACGCGCATCTGTTAAACGGTTGGGGTATGACTGAGACTAACGCTCCCACGGTGGTTTTACCTATGGGTTCCACAAAGATAGCGAGCGTGGGCCGGCCTTTGCCGTGGGTGGATATAAAGATATTTGATGACGCGGAAAAAGAAGTTGCGCAAGGCAAGGTCGGAGAGATCGTAGCTAAGGGTTGGGTAGTTACCGACGGGTATTTTAAGGACCCTGAGGCCACTAAACAGGCGTTGCGTAATGGCTGGTTCCATACCGGAGATTTGGGAAGGTTTGATGAAGAAGGGCACCTGTATATTGTTGGACGTAAGAAAGAGATGATCAAAGTGGGAGGGGAAATTGTGTTCGAGCCTGAGGTTGAAGCAGCCATACAAAAGCATCCTGATGTGGCTGAGACTGCGGTTGTAGGGGTTAATGATAAATTAAGAGGAGAGGTGCCCAAAGCCTATGTGGTATTAAAGGAAAGCAAAAATTTGCAGGAAGAAGAACTTCGTTTCTTTTTGCGCCAGCATCTGGCGCATTTCAAGATCCCGCACTATTTTGAGTTTAAACCCTCATTGCCGAAGAACCGCACCGGCAAAATTGATAAAGAACTGTTGCGTAAATAAAAATGCCGCCAAAAGACATAAAAGATTTTAATCTGTTAGAATTGGAGCAGGAGCTTGTTGGGATTTCAGTTGATAAATTCCGCGCTAAACAGATTTTTTCCTGGATCTACCAGAAGGGCGTGTTTGATTTTGACCAGATGAGCAATCTTCCGGCAGAATTGCGGCTGAAAATGAAAGAAAAGTTTTATATTGTCGGGTTCAAGCTGGTGAAAAAATCAATTTCTGCTGATCAAACCCAAAAGTTGCTTTTGGGATTGTCCGACGGTAATTTGATCGAATCAGTGATAATCCCGGCAGATGATAGGGTTACGGGCTGTGTTTCTGCTCAAGCCGGATGTAAGTATGCCTGCGGCCACTGCGCCAGCGGTGTTTTGGGATTTAAAAGGGACCTTTCCTGCGGCGAAATACTGGAACAGGTTTTGTTGATCAAATGTAATTCAGAAGGAAATAAATTGACTCACATAGTTTTTATGGGCACCGGTGAGCCGCTGGATAATTATGACAATGTATTAAAAGCCATCAGGGTTATTAATTCTAAAGAGGCGCTGAATATCGGCCAGCGTAGGATCACTATCTCAACTTGTGGCTTGATTCCTCGGATCAGGCAGTTGGCCAAAGAGGGCCTGCAAATAGAGTTGTCTGTTTCTTTGCATGCGGCAGACGATGTTACCCGTTCCCGGATCATGCCGGTAAATAAAAAATATCCTTTAAAAGAATTGATCTCGGCTTTAAGAGAATATATTAAAATAACTAATAGGCAGGTTACCTTTGAATATACTATGATCAAAGGCCTGAATTCAGATACACAAAGCGCGAAAAACCTGGTCACGCTTTTGAAAGGAATGGAATGCAAAGTCAATCTTATCCCCTGTAATCCGATCAAGGAATTAGGGCTTGAACCTCCGGGAAAAGTGGATATACTGTTGTTTAGAGATGTGTTGATAAAGGCGGATGTTAATGTAACTTTACGCGCCAGCCGCGGGCAGGATATCGAGGCGGCATGCGGGCAATTGAGATTGAGATATGAAAATGAATAAGGAAGGACGAAGGATGGAAGACGAAGGACGAAGAGTTTTTGTGGCTTTCCTTATTTGTTGTGCCCTGATTTTTACCGGATGTCAGAAAAAAGAAATTCGAAATACCGGTTCAGCCGGCAAGGTCATTATCTGTTTCGGTGATAGCATTACATTTGGCTACGGTGTAACTAAGGCGGAAAGTTATCCTACTGCTCTGGCCGCTATGGTCAATATCCCGGTTATTAATGAGGGCATTGACGGAGATACCTCTACGGAGGCCTTGCAGAGGCTGGATTCTGACGTTATAAGTCGTGATCCGCTGCTGGTCATCGTAGAATTGGGCGGTAATGATTTCTTACGAAAGATCCCTGAAGGAAAAACCCTGCAGAACATCAGCGATATGGTAGACAGGATCCAGTCTAAAGGGGCGATGGTCGCGTTAGTTGATATCAGCGCCGGCATGCTTATGAAAAACTATCGGCAGGCCTTTAAAAACCTTGCCAGGCAGAAAGGCGCGATATTTATCCCTAATATTCTAAAAGGGATAATAACCAATCCGCGTTTAAAAAGTGATTTTCTACACCCTAATCATGATGGCTATATGATCGTAGCCATGCGTATTTACCGCGCGATCTCGCCGTATATCAATAATAAATACAAATTGGTCAAGAAATAAGTTTTTCGACCCATAAAAAAACCGCTGTTCTTTTTATCAAGAACAACGGTTTTTTATTTGATCAGTTTTTAAATTATCTTCTGACCAGCCATCTGCTGACTATCTTTTTCGCCCCAAAAAACTTTTTACTGAAACTTGCGGCTAATTTTTTGTCAAAAGTCTTACAGGAGAATATATTTAAATGCGCCGCGCACCACAATTCCGAAAAATGCCCTGTTATTGAGCTTGTTTCGATCAATTGAACGAGCGAATATCCTTTGGTTTGCGGTTCATTTAGTCCGAAATAAGGCAAAAAAGTCTTACCGTATTTCTTCATATCTATAGCTTTGACTAATTTGTCGACATATTCCTGTAGTTTCTTTTTTGAGCTGATCGTGTTGGGGTTACAGTCGTAGAGGTCAAGAACAAGCTCATAACCGTATAATTTTCCTTTATCCATTTCTCTTTTTCTCTCCTAATGTTGCTTTTATTGTCTTGTTTAGTAAAAAACCGGCCCCGAGTTAACATACTGGCCGGCAAAATAAAATATTTTTCTCCCAGTTTTTGCTCATCTATTCTGAATATATACTATTACATTTTTCGGCGAAGTCAATAATTTTTTTCGGTTTTTTAGCTCGGGAAAGGAATCTTCTTGCTTATCAGGCCAATCCAAATTATAATAAATTTGCCATGAAATTAGATACTCCTTATTATTTGATCGACGAACATAAGCTCTTGAGAAATCTCGAGATAATCAAGCGCATAAGGGAACGCTGCGGCGCAAGATCTTTACTTGCCCTGAAATGTTTTTCTGCCTGGAGTGTGTTCCCCTTGATGAGGAAGTATATGGACGGAACTACTTCCAGCTCATATTTTGAAACCCGCCTTGGCAGTGAAAAATTCGGTAAAGAGACGCATAGCTATTGTGTGGCTTATTCTCGGGATGAGATCAAGGCGGTCAGCAGGATATCCGATAAGGTCATTTTTAATTCTTTGCCGCAATTAAAACGTTTTTACCCTTTGGTTAGAGGTAAAGACCTGGGTTTAAGAGTGAATCCTGGGGTAAGTTATTCTCATTTTGACCTGGCGGATCCGGCGCGTAAATTTTCGCGTTTAGGCGTAACCGATAAGATATCGCTTCAAGAAGCAGCGCCCATGATCAGCGGGGTGATGTTCCATTTTAATTGCGAGAACTGTGATTTTGACAATTTTTCGGCGAATCTGGACCGTATCAGCCGTGATTACGCGCAGGTTTTGAGTTCGCTGGAATGGGTGAGCTTGGGCGGGGGGATCTATTTTTCCAGAGAAGGTTATCCGGTGGATAAACTTTGCCGTAAACTCAAAGAATTCAGCCGCAGGTTTAATGTACAGATTTACCTGGAGCCCGGAGAAAGCAGCATCACCCAATCCTGCGAGTTGGTGACAAAAGTGCTTGATATTGTGCGTAACCGGATTAATATAGCTATAGTCGATGCTTCGGTTGAAGCGCATATGCTGGATTTGTTGATCTATCGTTTAAATGCTAAAATCAACGATAGTTCTCTAGGCATGCATAAATATATGATCGCGGGCCGTTCATGTTTGGCTGGCGATATATTCGGTACCTATAAATTTGATCATCCGTTAAAAATAGGCAGTATTATCAGGTTTTCCGACGCTGCCGGTTACACCATGGTTAAGAAAAACTGGTTTAATGGCTTGCGGATGCCCTCAATAGCCGTAAAAAGATTAAACGGTAAAGTTGAGTTGGAACGCGAATTTAGTTATAAAGATTTTATAAGCAGTTTATCTTAACCCCCGCACCAATTGGGTTGTAACGAATCTATTTACCAATTGGTGCGGGGGTAAACAGGAGAAAAGCAGAATGAAGAAAAATGTCCTGATCGTCGGTGCGGGAGGGGTCGCGCATGTGGCCGCGCATAAATGCGCACAGAATAATGACGTCTTAGGCGATATCTGCATTGCTTCCAGAAAGCAGGCCAAATGCGACGCGATAATTGAAAGCGTACAAAGAAAAAAGAATATTAAAGACAAATCAAAGAAAATATATTCCCGTCAAATAGACGTTATGGATGTGGCGTCGACAGTCAAGCTTATCAAGGATACCAATTCAGAGATAGTGATCAATCTGGCCCAGGCTTATGTGAATATGTCTTTGCTTGAGGCTTGCATTAAAGCCGGGGTATCCTATATGGATACCGCGATCCACGAGGATCCGTCTAAGGTGTGCGAAGACCCGCCATGGTATGCAAATTATGAATGGAAGCGTAAGGACCTGTGTAAGGAAAAAGGGATTACCGCTATCTTAGGCTGCGGGTTTGACCCGGGAGTGGTCAACGCGTATTGCGCGTTGGCAGTTAAACATCATTTTGACAAGATCGATACCATAGACATTATGGATGTGAATGTCGGCAACCACGGTAAATATTTTGCCACTAATTTTGACCCGGAAATAAATTTCCGTGAGTTTAAAAAAGTCTGGACCTGGATAGACCGTAAATGGGTGGAAGAAAAAGTGCATTCCATTAAGATGAAATATGATTTTCCCGTAGTGGGAAAGCAGCCGATCTATCTCAACGGCCACGATGAGCTGCATTCACTTTCCAAGAATATTGACGCCAATAGTATCCGTTTCTGGATGGGTTTCGGAGACCATTATATCAATGTGTTTACGGTCCTGACCAATCTTGGGTTGACTTCGGAGAAACCGATCAAGACCGCGGAGGGCGTGGAGGTAGTGCCGTTAAAGGTATTAAAAGCGCTTTTGCCTGATCCTTCGTCGCTTGCGCCTAATTATACGGGAAAGACCTGCATCGGAAATTATTTTAAAGGCAAGAAAGACGGCAAAAGAAAAGAGATGCTTATCTATAATATTTGCGATCATGCCGAATGTTTCAAGGAAGTCGAATCACAGGCAATTAGTTATACCGCGGGTGTGCCGCCGGTTGCCGCTGCGATGCTGATCGCCAAAGGCGATTGGGATGTTAAGGCCATGGTAAACGTTGAAGAGCTTGACCCCGATCCGTTTATTGCTTTGTTGGACAAGATGGGTTTACCGACGGTAATTGAGGATAATCCTACACCGTTACGGCCAAGCGCGCGCGTCAGGTCAGATAAGACCGATATATTGAGTTAGAAGCAAGGGGCGAAAAATATTCAGGGACGGTTCTCAAGAAACACTAATTGCTTTTGAGAGAACCGCCCCTTTTTGTTAAAAAGTGCCGGGGGAGGGACTTGAACCCTCATGACCGTGAAGTCACCGGTTTTTGAGACCGGCCCGTCTGCCATTCCGACACCCCGGCAATAGTTGTTGACGCAGACTATTTTATATTCTAAAATAGCTTCGGTCAATAACTATTGCAAAAAACCTTGCGGTTGCAAGATGTAAGTGACAAGTTATAAGTAAGCGTAAGTTTTAACTTCTAGCTACCTGTTACTTGTGACTTGTGTCTTGTAACCATAAATTTTTTGTCGGAATCTGGGGCTGTAGCTCAGCTGGGAGAGCGCGTGCATGGCATGCATGAGGTCAGGGGTTCAATCCCCCTCAGCTCCACTTATTATTGCTTCTCCGATCGCCTGTAGTTCAAACTGAAGATCAGTACTGTAATAAGCCACGCGGCCCACTCCTTTGTAACTTTCTTTTAAAGTAGGCTTGCCTTTAGTTCTTATATCCGGTTTGCTTCTTAGGAATTTTGACTTAGGAATTTTAGTTACTTTTGACCAAAAATTCTTTAGTTCTTCATAATTTTGATCCCACCGGTAGCAAATATCGAAATGCAATTTCCCCTCTTCAATGGCATAGTACCTTCTTAACAAAGTAAGAAAATAAGAGATTATCTTTGGATCGGAATTGCCGAAATATAAATATCGCGAACTGGGATATTTTGCTCCTTCACACAAATATAGTATTCCGCAAATAATCTTACCGATTTGAGGGTCTTCTAATGCCAAATTCTTAAATGGTCTTATTCGTTGCCGAATCCCATTTTTCCATAATTCTATTCGTTCATGCAGTAATCGTGCCGCAGCTATTCTGCCCTTGGCAGCAGAAGCAGCCATTTTCTGCTCTATGCGTTCCTTTTGTTTTTCAGTAATTGTGATATCTTTAACCCACCCGGAAAGAGTATTTTTGGGGATGGATAGCTTTAAATTGATCTCACCCAATGACCAGCCCTGGCTACGAAGATATCTTACCTTTTCTTTTATGTCTTTTGGATAGTTCTTAGGCATATTGGCCTCCTATAATAATTGACGCACAAGGCAGGTGTTTCTAACAAAGATTTTTATAGATTTTTGCCATATTTATTGTATAATTCAGCGTATAGGCAGACAACAATACTTATACATATATACTAATATAAATATACTATAATTCAAGCAAAATGTTAGCTCAAAATATACGCAAATTGAGGTTAAAAAAGGGTTTCTCTCAGGAAAAACTTGCCCGCTTGGCAGATATTTCTAATGCTACGCTTGTGAAAATTGAATCAGGTGTTGCTAAAGAGCCGACCATAACCACGGTTACCAAGATAGCCGGCGCTTTAGAGGTTAGTATTGATGAATTGGTAGGTAAATAAGAAATTACCATGTATGAATTTAAACAGATAGAAGAAAAATGGCAGAAGTATTGGCAGGATCATAAGGTATTTGAGGCTTCAACCGATCCGTCAAAGAAGAAATACTACGTATTGGAGATGTTCCCTTATCCATCGGGTAAGATCCATATGGGCCATGTGCGTAATTATACTATTGCCGATGTAGCCGCCCGCTTTAAGATGATGCAGGGTTTTAATGTCCTGCATCCTATGGGTTTTGATGCTTTTGGCCAACCCGCAGAAAACGCCGCGATAAAGAATAAAAGCAAACCTGATATCTGGACGCATAAATGCATAGATTGGATGAAGATAGAACTTAAAAAAATGGGATTTTCTTATGACTGGTCGCGTGAGATTTCTACCTGCGAAAGCGATTATTATAAGTGGAACCAGTGGATATTCTTAAAGATGTATGAGCGCGGCCTGGCCTTTAAGGGGAAAGCAGGGGTTAACTGGTGCCCGTCCTGTGCCACAACTTTGGCTAACGAAGAAGTAATAGACGGCGGTTGCTGGCGGTGCCATACGCAAGTCGAACAAAAAGACCTGGAGCAGTGGTATTTAAAGATCACTGATTACAAGGAACGGCTTTTAGAAGATCTAAAAACACTTAAAGACTGGCCTGAGCGGGTTATTGCCATGCAGACTAACTGGATAGGCAAGAGCTCGGGCGTAGAAATATATTTCCGTCTTGATAATAGCGATAAGATCATCCCGGTTTTCACCACGCGAGTGGATACGATCTTCGGCGCGACTTATATTGTCCTGGCTCCGGAGCATCCTTTAGTCAAAGAGATCATAAAAGGTAAATCGCGGGAAAAAGAAGTTTTAAGTTTCATTGAAAAAACCGCTAAAGAAACCAAGCAGGTCCGTTCCAAGGAAGATGTGAAAAAAGAAGGCGTTTTTACCGGATGTTTTTGTGTTAATCCGGTGAATAATGAAAAGATCCCGATCTGGATTGCGGATTATGTTTTAATGGAATATGGCACAGGCGCTATCATGGCGGTTCCGACCCATGACCAGCGCGATTTTCTGTTTGCCAAGGAACACGGATTGCCGATGAGAATAGTTATTAAAAATCCGAAATCCGAAATCCGAAATCCGAATGAGCTTACTGAAGCATATGAGGACGAGGGGGTTCAGGTAAATTCCGGGCAGTTTGACGGCTTAGCCAATGAAGAAGCTAAAATTAAGATCGCTGCGTGGATGGAAAAAGAAAAGATCGGTAAGATCCAGACGCATTGGCGTTTGCGCGACTGGTTGATATCCCGTCAGCGTTTTTGGGGCACGCCCATTCCGATGATCAACTGCAAAGAATGCGGCACAGTGCCTGTGCCTTATGAAGACCTGCCGGTTAAGTTGCCGGATGATGCGCCATTTACCGGTGAAGGCGGCAGCCCTTTGGGAAAAGTAAAGGACTTCACCGATGTAAAATGCCCGAAATGTAAAGGTAAGGCCCGCCGGGAAACCGATACCATGGCCACTTTCTTTGATTCATCTTGGTATTTCCTGCGTTTTTCCAGCCCTAAATTTCTAAAAGCCCCTTTTGATAAAACTGAAGCTAAGTATTGGATGCCGGTTGACCAGTACATCGGCGGTATAGAGCATGCTATTTTG
>Ga0172381_10003909_pt1 | contig 15586 bp, 30 predicted proteins | sample Leawel6488metaG_FD_119754 | JGI IMG/M metagenome (GOLD analysis project Ga0172381, IMG submission 119754) | Leachate microbial communities from a municipal landfill in Southern Ontario, Canada - Leachate well 64-88 metaG | ecosystem: Engineered > Solid waste > Landfill > Unclassified | place...
ATGTCGGTTCAGAGAAGAACCCATACCTTTACATTCGACAGAAGGTAGGGGACATATGGAGCGAAATCATTCTAACAAGAAAACAGGGAAAGGAATTACTTAACGATTTAATAGAGGAAAAATTATGACTAACAAACACCCGGTCCCGAGCAACGGATCGCTGATATGTACCTTCGCAGATTGCCCCCGCGCCGGAGTTGGCTGTGCCTATTGGAAAAGAGAGGGCGTTCGCGTAACTTGCCAAAGGTGCCGGAGAGATGGTCAATGTTTGTGGGGGTTCCAGTGATGAAAGACCAATCAATTAGGAGGCTTACCCGGGACGAATGCCGGGCACTTGCAAAGATAATGGGATTCTGCCCCGCGGCCCTTGATGATTACGCGGGCCGGGATACCAAAATCCGGATCAACTCGCCAAAACGAGGATTTTCATGACCCGCCCGGTTATTGAATTCAAACTCAAAACAGAGTTTGCACGGCTCCAAAACGAGGGTAAGGACTTCTGCCCGGCAGATATTGCATCCAAGTTGAGGATCAACGTGAAGGAGGTTACCGGCTTCCTTCGGTACCAAGACCGCGTGCAGCTCAAACAGAAATGCACTGTATACCGGCGTTCAGTTTGGGGATTCCCGCAGGAAAAAAAGATGGAGGTACAACAATGAGCGATATTGAGCAGATGTACTTAATTAGCGAGAGCGAACTTAAAGAACTTGTCGAAGATAGCTCCGAAGACACCTACGGCTCGTTTAATGGGGTGGAAATTGGGGAAAAGGCTCGAGCCCGTGGTCCCGTGGCACAGCATGACGCCGCGATAGCAGCACGGGCAGCAGCAACCGAGCGGGAGCGGGTGCGGGGGGGGCTCCTCGCGTGGCTAGAAGGGCATTGGACCTACACAAAGGTAAAACGATATGGGAAATGGGTAGATCGATCATCCCTTGACTACGAATCCACCAAACAGAAAATAGAATCCCTGCTGAGCAACCAACCCGACAGCAAGCGGGACAGTGAGTCGAAATGAAAGTATCGGGACTCATCGAAGCGCTGAACAATTTCGATCCGGATCTCGATGTCTACGTGAGGCAGGCAACCGATTACCGGGACGACGGCGCCGAAGTTGATTACTGGGAATTATCGCCAAAAGATATCGTACAGGGAGATGTGCTGGCCAACCGGGAAACCGGCGAAGAGAGAACAGCAATCCTTATTGGAGATGATCGGCTATGATCTGGCACAAGAAAAGAGGCACCGGTCCCCGCGTGAAAAACGCGCAGAAAACCACGCTGGATGTTGACGGCCAGCCGCATACGTTCCCGAGCAAGGCAGAGGCGGCGCGGTACTTACAGCTTAAGTGCCTGGAGAAGGCCGGCATCGTCACCAGAATCGAGCTGCAACCGGAGTTTGAACTCCAGCCGGCATATAAAAAATGTCACGGCGTGGTGTTCACGTACGAAGAGGACTACAAAAGGCTATTCAAAAAGGCTACATGCCCCGTTTGCGGCAAAAAGATGCCACTTACCCGCGCCATCACTTACGTCGCCGATTTTCGGGTCACCTACACAGACGGCCATCAAGAGTTAGAAGATATCAAAGGGTTTTCCACCGAGATTTTCCTCCTAAAAAAGAAACTTTTTGAATTCAAATACCCGGATCTGACCCTTGATGTGGTGAAGGTATGATTTCCATCGAAAATTACAACCAAAATCGGGGCATCTATTCTCCTCTTGTCGAACACAACGGCTGCATCTGCGGCTATTGGCTGACCGGCAACGATTACCGAGGCAATGGTTATTATGGCGGGTATCCCCCGAACTATCTTAAGCGGATAAAACTTCTTTTCCCCGACGTGCAAAACGTCCTGCACATCTTCGCAGGAATGACCAAAAAAGGAACGTGGCCCTATGAGGTCATGATGGATAGCAACCCGGAATGCAAACCGGATCGTGTCGGTGATGTTACGTACCTCCTGCCTACAAAAGAGCGGTACGAGCTTATTGTTGCCGACCCCCCCTATGAGCAGAACCACGAAAAGTACGGCACGCCCCGCGTCAATAAACGGCGCATTGTAAAGTATTGCGCCGGCAGTCTGGTTACAGGGGGCTGCCTTGTATGGCTCGATACCCGGATCCCCATGTGGTCAAAAGCAGACGGATGGAGTCTCCGCGGAACAATTGGTCTGAATCAATCGACGCAGCACCTTACGAGGACGATCACAATTTTGGAGAGGGTATAATGAGTCATCAACGCAAGAGCAAGATCGTCACCCCGAAAGATGAATGGGGCACGCCGCAATGGTTGTTTGACCTGCTGGACCAGGAATACAAATTCCTTCTTGATCCGGCTGCATCCATTGAAAATGCGAAAGGAAAGATTTTCATCACCGAAGGATCGCTGGAAAAAGACTGGTTCGGCATGGTGAAAAATACCAGAAAACTCGGCTTTGGGATGATGTGGGAATGCCCGGCCCGGGAAGCGATCTTCCTCAATCCTCCATACTCAGCCGGCAACATCGACCGGTTCATGCAGAAAGCCTACGAGGAATCGCAGAAAGGCGCTGTCGTGGTCTGCCTTGTGCCCAGCGCAACAGATACCCGTTGGTGGCATAACTATGCCATGAAAGCGCAGGAGATCCGATTTATCAAGGGCCGAGTGCGGTTTGTCGGATATGACGAAGAGGGTAAGGAGATCCGGCAGAGCCCGACATTCTCATCGTGCGTGGTGATCTTCGGCAGCACAACCCACCCGGGAATGAGCACCCCGTACATCGGCCCGACAATAGAACAACCCCGGAGCGCGAAAGCATGACCCCTACCGGCCCCTCGACATTGTATCGCAAGAATCCCGACGGCAGCGAACAGCGCATATGTGGCTGCGGGGATCACTACTGCTTACCATTGCCGTACGAAAAGGCCAATCCCCGGATCCGGGATATGTGCCCGGTATGCCTGTCACAGTGGCAGGATAAGCAACCCCAAAACCCATAAATACTTTTACCGGATATTATCTTCTGTTATTTATTCCCGCCATGACGCGGGAGGAATGTTGTACAACATGACAGATTTACCGGAACCAATCACCTGTCAGGGGATCTTTGCCTGGTATGGTCAGGAATGGAAACGCCTGAAGAAAATCGGGTACAAGAAATTCACCCGTGACCGCAAGATCTTTTTTGCGCTCAACATCCCGAACGTCTCGCAGCTCACCGACAAGGAGATCGCGGATAGCATTATCCTCAACATCATCCTTGATCAGGGCCTCGAATCAGAGCGCATCATCACCGACGCCGACAAAGCAGTCGGAGGGTACCGCTCTCCCGCCACCATCGAGGAAGTCACCGACAACCCCGGGAAATGTGTCTGGATCGGCTGGGTAGATATCCCCGGTTATGCGGATTTCAGCGACCCCACCGTGACGCACAACGCCACCATCGAAGCTGCCTTCCGGGATATCGACAACATCGGCAAGCGCATCTTTGACGCCGCCCATGGTGCGGTAGTCCAGCGGTACGACTACGAGATCGTGGACGACTCCAACGGCCCCGAATACCAACCCCCAAAGCACGGCCCGGCCCGGCAGGATTGATCCAGCATGGCCCTCTACGAACTGATCGAAAACCCCAAGGTTGATGCTCTCCAACTCAAGAACGGCGACTATCTCTACCTGAAAGATGGCGAGCCGGTCACCCTGTCGAAAGCAGAGTTCGAGACAAAATACCGAAAACCCGGAGCGTAAGATGCCCGAGACCCCACTGGTAATGTCATCTACGGCCCCCCAAATCCTTTCTGCAACCGCAACCCCTCCGCATTGGGAAGGCGATTATTGGGTAGATGGAACGTACCAAGTCCTCAGAAAATGGGTGGATAAATACCCAGATCTCTACGGTCCGGCAGCCCAGGACCCCGACGAGGGGAACGGCGAGGGAGAACTCGACGATTATATCTCCCGGATCCTGAACAAGTATACTGGGGCTGGCGGCACATTCTCAACGTGGAGCGAACGGCATACGTTTATCACGGCCGTAAGTATCGGGTATCTCGATGTTGCCGCATCCACCGATATCCCGCCGGTCCCGAAATTCTGGCTTACCGAGGGGCATTATTGGCTCACGGGGCTCGTCATGGGCCGCGCCGCCAAGAAAGTGGAGCAGGCTGCCCCGGGCTGGAAAACATACCTGACGATGTTTGCAGCCGGGGGAATCAGCGTTACCGGGATCTTGAAACTCATCGGAATCAACATATGAACACCCGGGCCCTCGCGCTTACCGCGACCTTGAAGGTGTGGATCAAATCCACCAAGAGGGCCCCTATCCCTGCCGGCGCAATCACTCCCGCCGCCGGGGAAAACATCTCTCATACCGAGAAAGTGCCCGCCAAAGAGGGTCTGCCGGCTCACTGTACCCGGCTGGCGGGCGTACCCTTCCAGAAGGTAAATATGCACAGAAGTCCGAACACTGACAGCATTTCAGGTCTTTCACCGCAGACACGCAAAGGATATTGCACGTCCTTAAAATCGCCTCAAGAAGTGGCTAAAAACAAATAAAATCCTCTGGAGGGGAAATTTTTGCAGCCTTCGTATAGAGTAGTACTTGCCCGGGAAACCGGGACAGGCACCGGGTGCAACTCCCGGGGGTTGCTTGTATGTCCGAAAATAAATGGCATATTCCCCATAAGTCAAAAACACGCGCATACATGCGGTGCTGGTACATCTGTCGCCGCGAAAACAAGCCATGGCCCGAACTCACCGAAAAAGAGCGGGAGAAAAAGCCATGGGATACGGTGCACCCCGCGCATATAGACAAATGCACGGAAAGTATTCTCGCCGCGCTCGATCATGGTGCCGCAAAAACCCATGCCGATCTCCTGAAAGAGACCGGGATAGCAACCCGGACCCTGCGGTACGGGATAAGACAGCTCCGTGAAAAAGGACTTATTATCGAGAAATTTAATTGGAAGGACGCCCGACAAACGCTGTATCGGCGGAAAGACCTGGTGCAGCAGGATCCCGTGAAACAGGGGAGCGTGATGGTATGACCGCCGAGTGCATAGGGGATGCAACAGGCAAACGCCGGCTCCGGAAGTTGGAGGATCGGCGTCTGGTAATCTGCGAAGGCATCCTGGAAGAGCTCGACCGGCTATCCTGCATTGAGCACGAGATCCGGCAGTTGAAGGAAGGATGTTGAATGGCCGGCCGTAAGTGCTCAATCTGCGAACACAAATCGCGCCACGAGATCGATTCCGCGCTCGTTAGCCCGGGCGCATCATTACGCGCCATAGCGCAGCAATATCGCGTCTCAAAGGATGCCTTATCGCGACACATAAAAGCGGGGCATATTGAGGAGAAGATCCAGAAGGCAGCAAATGCCTACGAAGCCATTGCCGGGGAAGGTTTACTGAGGCGGATCGACTCCTTTCATAAACGGTTTGCAGAGCTTGCCAAGAAACAGCAGGGGCTCGGCGACGATCTCACGGAGCTGAAAGTTTACCAGACGCAGGCCAAATATCTCGAACTTGAAGGCAAGGCGACCGGGGCATTCAAGGAAAAGGTCGAACATTCCGGAACCGTCGAGGTTCTGGGTAAGATGTCTGATGAGGAGGTGATAGATCGTGCTCGCAGCATCCTTGCCCGCAAGTGACCTGCAGGTACTCAACGAACTTAATCAGCGATTCTTCATTAGCAAAGCCCGCCCGGCACAGATCCCCCCTTCGGGCTCATGGCAGTACTGGATGCTTAAAGCGGGCCGAGGATTCGGTAAAACCCGCGTAGGGGGAGAGTGGTCTGTCAAGCAGGCCCGCGAGATTCCAAGAAGCCGGGGGGCTCTTATTGCTCCAACAGCAGCCGATGCCCGGGATGTGATGGTGGAAGGTGAGAGCGGGATCCTTGCCATCAGTCCGGATAATTTTATGCCTCTCTACGAGCCCTCCAAACGTCGCCTTACCTGGCCCAACGGCACGATTGCCACGCTGTACTCAGGGGAGGAACCAAACCGCCTGCGCGGCCCACAGCATCATTGGGTATGGGCCGACGAAATGGCATCATGGAAGTACCCGGAGACGTGGGATATGGCGCTCTTCGGGCTCCGGCTCGGTAAAAACCCACGGGCTGTAATCACCACCACTCCCCGCCCGATCGCTATCATCAAGGAACTGATGAAAGATCCCCGCTGCGTAGTGACCGGAGGCAGCACGTACGAGAACAAAGACAATCTCGCACCTTTGTTTATCACCAGCATCGTGAAGAAATATGAGGGTACCCGGCTCGGCCGGCAGGAACTCAACGCGGAGATCCTGGACGATAACCCCGGGGCGCTCTGGAATCGGGCAACGATTGAAGCTCTCCGCTCACCAAAACCCAAACAATTTCTTCGCATTGTAGTTGGCGTTGACCCGGCAGTATCTGGGGGAGAGGAGTCAGACGAAACCGGGATCATCGTTGACGGTGTCGACGCGAAAGGCCACGGATACACTCTCGCAGATTACTCTATCCGCGGAACCCCTTATGAGTGGGCTTTGCAGGTTGTCCGGGCGGTCCAGGATTGGAAAGCCGATCGGGTGATTGGAGAAGTCAACAACGGCGGGGATCTCGTGGAGATGAATCTTCGCCGCATAGATCCAAACATCCCATTCCGATCTGTCCATGCAACGCGGGGAAAGGCAGTAAGGGCAGAGCCGATTGCCGCACTCTATGAACAGGGAAGGTGGCATCATGTCGGAGCGTTTCCCCAACTGGAGGATCAGATGTGCGATTGGGTACCGAACGAGCCGAACCAGAAAAGCCCCGATCGGATGGATGCTCATGTATGGGCGGCGATTGAACTGACAGCAAATACCGGCGGCCGCATCCGGGCAACCGGGAGAACTATGGAGAAGGTAAGATCATGAGAATCACTATCGGAAAACGGACACTATCATTATTGGAAGGCCCGACACTGGCAGCAATCACCCGGGCCAAAGCATGGGATATAAAAGGGATAACTGATCTCACCCAGGATCCGGATCGAACATTCCGGCGTATGCGGGGATTCCGCAATATCTACCTGCAAGGGGGGTATGTTGCGGAAGGGATCGACCTGTTCCCGATCTACGCGATCGGAGGGGGATACGAGCTTGAAATCGATGAAAAGGTATCGGAGAAATTAGGCACCGATGGAGAGACTGAGAAGCAAACCGTCGAAGAGTTCCTTCAGAAGATTAATTTCTTTGATGTCCAATGGCAGCTTTCTGTAGATGCGGCAGTTGTGCGGGACGGTATCGCCGAAATCGTGTATGGCAAAGGACAGGCGGCCGGGGTACCGGTCAATGTGATCCCGCGCCCGGCAGAATCGTTCGATTTCGTGACCGATCTCACGGGAGCCATCCTCTCCTACGACCAGATGCGGGACAATAGGGGCAACGCGATCCAAAAGATTTCCCTTGAGCCAGCATCGGTGCTACACTACCAGTTCCTGAGCCGGCCGGACTCCCCGTATGGCATTTCCCTCATTGAGCGCACCGAGCACGATATCAAACGGGATACGCAGGTAAGCGAAGCAATCACGGCCGGGATCTGTCTGCATGGTACCCCGAAATGGCATATCAAGGCCAACAGCACGCAGGCCGATCGGGTGCCGCTTACCGATACCGAATATTCCAACCTCGAAAAGCAATTTGAGGGGTTCAATGCCAAAGACCAGTTCCTGACCGAAGGGGATATCGTGGTGCAGCCCCTGGATACTGCCGGGGTCAACAACGTGCAGCAATACAGCGACGTTACCCTGATCCGTGTCGCGGCGGGAATGGGTTTCCCGGCAGAACTTATCGGGGTCCGGCAGGGCAGCACGGATGCAACGGCGGTATCCCGTATTGGGGCATTCCTGAAGAAGATCAAGATCGTCCAGCGCGATATTGAATCCCTATGGAATCTCAACATCATCGACAAGATCACCGGCAAACCCGGCCTTGTAAAACTGAAACTGAAAGACGCCAGCCCGGATGATTTCGCGCAGATGGCAACGGCAATGGCCGCCCTGCGCACCGGCATGAACCCCGATGCAGTCGCACCCGCAGAATGGTGCCGTGAACGGCTCGGGATCCCGCAGGACATCGGAGAAGATGTCGAGATCCCCGAACAACCACAACAGCCACCTATGGATCAGACGCAGTTGCGAGACTGGCTGATGAAGCAGGTACCACAGGAGCAATCCGGGCAAAATGTCTCGGGGAATTTACCAAACGGAGTGTAAATCATGGTTGAAAAGCAGTATATAACTTACCACATTCCGGATGCATCTGGAGGTGTGAATATGCGAGAATTGTTCAACGAGAACCACGACCCAGAGAACGGGCAATTTGCGGAAGGTGGAGGATCGGGTGATTCGGGCGGCAGCTCATCAAAAGGATCCGGGAGTGTTAAAGATAGCCACAAATCTGCAATATCTGCCGGCACAATGGATGAAAGATCAAAAGAAGATTATGCGGATATCGCATCGGCGCAGGAGTCCAAATTATCCTCTGATACAATTGAATATGGAAAAGCTGCGTATGACGGCAACCTTGAAGAGACTGAGGGTATGTATATGCGGGATACCGCCCTCAAGGATTACTGCAATGAGGAATATTCAGTAATTAATGCGAACCTAAGAGGAGAGCATTACAACGAGTATCGTAATTTTGAGGATGTCATCGATACGTCAATCGAATCTGCACCTCCAATCCCGGAGGGGCTTGAATTATACCGTGGTGTTGGGACAAATAGCGGGCAGGTCCTTGCAGGAAAGGAGATTGGCGATGTATGTCAGGATGCTGCGTACCAATCTCACTCATTAAATCCGGCCACCGCAGGGGGGTTTGCAAAAGGATGGGAAGATGAAGAGGGGAACACGCATAAAACGGTTATTAGGGCGGTCACATCTGGGAAAGAAAAGGGGCTTTATATCAATAATGAAGCACACTGGGAAACAGAACTGATCATTGCGCGAGACACCTCGTGGAAAATCGTTGGAAAAGAGGAATTTACTAACGATGCTGATGAACGGGTACATGTAGTGACGGTGATGAAATATGAAGAAGAATGATGATAAATTCACAGGGGAATTCACATTTCCGAAGAAAAAGGGGAAAATTACCCCTGATGATGAGAGGATCTTAAAAAAAGCGGCAGGGAAAAAATAAAAATGATCCTTAAAACTTTTCTGATGATCCGCGATACCCACAACCTCCGCACCGTGCAGCCGGCACGCGCCCACCGGCAGCGATCTTCGTCCCGTCCTTTATGCAGTCATAATCGCCACACTTCGGGCATTTCAGCAGGGGATAATTCCGGCAATCTTTATGATAGGAGACGAGGGAGCACGTCCCGCAATCCCCGTTATTCTGGGTGCAATACGACTTCATTTGTTCCGCTTCCATGCGTCGTAGTCTGTAATGAATTCAAAGCCCATGTACCCACCCTCGACCTTAACGAGCTTGGAAACATGGTGAGTGATCTTCTGCTCCACCTCTTTCCGGGTTTTTGCCTCAACAAAGGTTTGCATAATATCAAATTGCGCCCCAACTATATAAAACCACCCACCAACCAACCCTTTGGGGGTGCAACGTGATCAAAAAAGTCCGGGCAAAAGACAAACTCGCCGAAATCCACCGGAAGAATATTGCCTACTTTTTCCGGGCGCAGAAAGCAATGGTGATGAAGCAGATCGGCAAGCGCACGCTATCCCCCCCGACCGGCAAGACCCGCGAACTCGAAGATCTCCCCTGGAACCTCACGCAGGACGAATGGGATCGGCTCTGGGAGAATGTCTCCAACCGGACGACGCCCGAACTGCAAAAGATCATCGCATCGGCTGAGGCGGACGCCCTGCACGCAGGCGCGAACAACTTCAAGCTGGCAATCGCCGGCCCCGACCCGTCGAAAAAGCCCGGCACCACGTTCAACCTCGCTAATCCTCGTGCCGTAGCATGGTTCCAGCGCAACGGGGGATCTGTGGACTACATCAAGGGCATTCAGAGCACGACAAGCAGCCAGATCAAGACGATCATTAAGGACGCGCTCGATACCGGGCAGGCGTACAACAAGACCGCCAAACAGATATCCGAAGCATTCGATGGCATGAGTCGGGATCGGGCACAACGGATCGCAGTATACGAGACCGGGAACGCGTACGAGGCGGGGAACCGGCAGTTTGCCGACTCTATCAAAGCCGATGGTGTCGAAATGGAAAAGATGTGGAAAACATCTGATAATGATAGATGCGATATTTGCGGGGGAAACGAGGCAGAGGAGTGGATTCCTATCGATCAAGCCCACCAAAGCGGGCATCAGGAACCCTGTGCTCATGTTAATTGCCGATGTTATGAGATATACCGGCAGAAGGGTGGAAGTGAAGGATGATCCCCGGGCACGACTACATCGGTTTGGCGATCCCCCCGGATGATCGGCTATTGTTTGCCTCAGGGTTGGTTCTCTGCGCAGTAATCGCGGCATATTTATTCGTCAAGGTAATATTACACTCGGGAGAATTTCACGAAATAATTAACGGTGGTAATAAATGACACTGAAAACATGGTTAATCCGGGCCCGTAATCGCCTGCTCCGATGGTTCGGCACCGCCGATTGTATCGATGGCCTGAATACTGGTGAAGAGTGGAGTAAAGCATCGTTTAACACGATCCTGTTCCATTGGATCATGAAAGAACCGCTCCGGCACATGGTCCGGCTCATGCCCGATATCCCGCAATCGTGGATCGACAACCTCACCGGTACCCAAAAACTCCTCTATGAGATCGCTAAGAAAAAGTGGTACAATTGCGATAAATCGGAGGAACGCCGGGAAAAACTCTGGAAGCCGTTTCTTTTCGCCCTGATATTCTGGCAGCAGGACGAAGCAGCGGAAATATTTGATCCGGTATTCTACGAAATCCTGCGCAGACGCGATGAGTTTTTTATACCGGCTGCCCGGCTGGACCCGGCGAACTGGTACATGGACCGCAACCCGAAACTCCCGGATAACGGGCCCGGCCGGATGCTGTCAATCGCGCTGGAAGATCCCCCGGTGCGGTTCGACGCTCTCACCCGCGATGATGTGATCGTGCTCCTTGAGCGTCCGGCCCGGGGCTTCGTGTGCCTCCGTGATGCGGCGGGCCAACCAATCTATACGGTGATCAACCGGTTCCAGTGCACGAAACTCCCCGCCGGAGGATATCAGTATCAGATCGCAGGAAAGACGGCAGCACTCTACCAGGCAACGAACATGGCGAACGCGATTGAAAACGGAGGCGCTTAAATTGGCACAAGGATACCCAATGAGCGAAGAGGAGCAGAAAAAGATCTGGGAATTACACCAGATCGGATATTTTCCCTCAGTAATCGCCCGGCACCTCTCGGATCGGTACGCCCATCTGAACGGGGGATTCCGCAGCGTTGAAACGGTGAAGGACACGATCAAGATGATGGAACAGCGGCAGGAAACCATGGGGGCTGCCGTGCCGGAGGAGTTGCCGGACCTCTCTGAGAAGAGCGAGCCCGTGGCCGCATCAACCGAGCCCGAACCCGTACCAAAAAAGAAGATTCCCGACATGCGGAAAGGGAACGGGAGAAAGAGATGAGCGATAACCGAATCATCGGATATGCAATTGATGATCCTTTCCAAGAGTGCCCGCTGTGTGGGGGAAGGCGGTACATAGAATCCTATCGCCCATGCCGTCTTTGCGGCGCAAGTATGAAAAATTCCGAAGTCCTCGTAGATGTTCTATTAACCTGATCCCTCTCTTTTCTCACCCTAACTTTTGGTAATTTATCTTCGGGTAATTCTGAACCCGTATATATGTTTCGGCGTCCTATACTATTATGCCAGGATTGGCAGCCGATTCTATCCCGAATACATCGAACAACACCGGAGGCGCCGGCAAGGGCGCTCCGTCAGCGTCTTATATTCGGGTACTTGCAGATATGCGCGAAACACGAATCCCTTTTGTCACTCCCCAACTGTACGAGCTTGAGAACGGCGATCTTTTGATCAAGGACGCGCCGTTACTGGCTGAGGGGGAATGGACAGATTCAGCAGTACAGACCCCGCTTTATTACACCGCAAAGGCTCTTGAAAAAGACGCCGGGAACTGGGTCAAACGCACCGGGTTTAACCGGCACCTTAAAGGTGTACCCCGCGATGAATCCAACCGCGTAAGTGAAGCCATTGCCCCGCATTTTGGGCAGTTTAAAGACGATGAGGGTAATGTTCACAATGCAGTCCTTTCTGACATCCTCGTTTATGGCAGCACTGCAAGCGGTAGGGCGATGCAGGAACTGATCAAGCGGAAACAGATTAAGTATCTCTCGGTAGAGCACGGTGGAGAGGAATGGTTCAACCCGGAAACCGGGAGGATGGAAACCAAGTCCCTTGAGTTCTACGGCTATGCACATGTCAACAAAGGCGCGTGCAAAGTATGCCGTGTGAACGAAGCGCCAGCAGAACCGAAAGAAGAGACACCGGCACCCGTGGCAGCGGCACCGGTCGAGGAAACCATGACAGACACCAAAGAACTTGAAGATAAGATCGCCACGCTCACCAGAGAGCTTGAGGCGGTCAAGGCACAGAAGTCCGCGGAAGTCAAGATCGAGATCCCCAAAGAGCTCTCCGAACTTCCCGGGCAGATGAAAGAACTCGCGGCTATCCCGGCAGTGCTCAAGGCAATGTCCGACCGGCTCGACGCGCTGGAAAAGAGCGGCACATCCAAGACCACGACCGGCGCTCCCAAAGAGCTCTCCGAGGCAGAACCGATGAACTACCACGTTTCGATTGACCGGAAGGCCGGCACCATCAGGGCGGTGTGATCATGACGGGCATCACAGCATTCCCCACCATCACACAGGTATGCGACCAGGGCCATGACAAGGCGCGGGCATACAAAGCCGGCGCTGCAATCAAGGCCGGGCAGGTTGTTGCCTTTGCTCTTACTGGTGTCACTGACACAGTGCATCCGGCAAAGAAAGGCGTTACCGGCACCGTTGCAGGGGTCGCACTCACCGATATTGCTTCCGGATCGTGGGGCACGGTCCTCAAAAACGGCGCTATTGTCTACGTCGCCAACGCTGACGACACCACAGGCATTGACGCCGGGGCATTTGTCGAATGCAACGACAACGCAGTCGGAGGCACTGTCTCTGCCGCATCGCAGGAAGTAACCTCAGCCGGAGAACTTACCGGCACTGTTGTCGGTATCGCACAGGAAGATATCGCAGGGGGAGCGACTGGAAGAATTGAGATCAGTATCCAGTACGGACCGACCGGGAGCTCCTCGTGATTACCATGACCAATGAACAGCTCTCAACCTACAAACCGACCGGCCATGACACCGTAGCCATCCCGGCCAACAACCCGCACGTCCGGGCCCTTGCCGATGCATTTGAAATGATGTTTGCCGGCAAATCCGAAGCCCGCGAACTCGCAGAGAAGCGGATCCCGAAGAACCTTTCCGTTGAGCATTTCGACGGCAAGATCTACAACGCCCGTGAACTCATCCTTTCGGAGGGTATCGCCAACACCCCGCTGATCCAGACCCAGTACCTGAACACGGTAATGGAGGGCGCTCAGTACGTCCGGTGCGCCCGGAATATGCTGCGCTCTGAAAGCATGACGAAGGGAAACACCCTGCGCCTGCCCTTCGCAGGTTCGGCAACCGGGATCGCCCCGGAAGTACCCGAAGGCGCACCGTACAGGAACAGCAACGGCACGTACGCCTACCGTGACTTTACCATCAAGAAGTACGGCGAGGTCGCCCCGATCACCGATGAGATGATCAGCGATTCCCTGTACAACACGATGGCAATGGAGGTCGCCATGCTCGGGCAGCACATCGAGAATGCCCTCAACTACGAGGCTATCGGTGTGATCGTCCAGAATGCCGGCCGGTCTCTCGATACCATGAACGTTGCGGCAAACCAGGGAATCAAGGCAATCGCCAAAGCAAAGCTCGAACTCGTGACCCGGGCCAGGACCGGCGGCGGATTCCAGCCCGACAGCATGATCGCAACGACTGACTTCAACAGCGTTCTGGAGCAGGAAATGTTGCTTACAAACTACTGGGGCGGACAGTCGATCATTACCGGCGGCACTCCCTCGGTGCTCGGTCTTGCATACGGCCTGCACAACGGCACGATCAACAGCGCCACTTATGGCGCAACGTGGTCCTATCAGACCGACGGGGATACCGGGGCAATCGTGTACAACCGGCAGAGCGCCGGCGCATACGTCCTGCGTGAAGACGTCACGATCGAGGACTTCCGCGAGCCGATTCAGGATCTCACGACCAGCAAGGCCCGGATCCGGTTCGGTGTGAACTACGGTATTGCAAACGCAGCGTGCAGGATCATCTACTGATCCCTTTTTGAGGGATTGGTTATGGTCCTGTCATCCGATTGTACGGCGTTGATCACGCAGCGAAAACTTGACGAACTCAACGACGAGTACGACAGGAACGCCGCGGTTGTCCGGGTAATAAGCCAGCCGCTTGATCCGGATACCGAGCCCGAAGTATTGTGCGAGAAAAGAATCGCCAGGGGGAACTGATGACATATTGCACGACAACCGATCTTATCAACGTTACTGGCAGCGCTCACAGTTCCACAATTCTTCAGGGGATTATTGATGAGGCGGATCGTCAGATCAACCTGTACCTCAAATCCAACGGGGTTACCGGAGTTGTTGGGGACGATCTTAAATCAATTTCCCTTACCCTGTCAAAAGCAGGCTTGCTTGAATATGGGCTTCAGGTGGGGGATCTCCAGGCATCAAACGGGGATTTCTCTTCATCGGTCGATGTGACCGGGGCGGTAAAAGCACTGCGGGACACGGCGTACAAAGCACTCGATCAGTACATCACGGCAAATACAGTTTCGGATAAATCAAAGATCCGATGTTCCCACATTCGGTCGAGGTGTTGCTGATGTTCAGCGCCCCGCATACCGCCACCCTGCGGAGCAGGAAGCAGCAGTTTGTACTCGAGTACGACAACGGAACAGCGGCTTTCACTGCGGGAAAAACCCTGACCGGTGCAACAAGCCACGCAACGGCCGTGATTGTGAGCACGGGCAGTATAGCATCTGGCAGTTTACAGGTGCATACAGTTACCGGCACTTTCCTGAACGACGAGCCAATCAGTGATAACGGCACGGTCCCCGGCGCAGCGGTTGTTAACGGTGTTATCGCTGAAGCGTTCGACATCACCGGAGAACTGATCTATTCCGACATTGACGCCGCAATCTCCTGCCGGTTCTATTCCCAGAAGGACGCCGTGCAGCAGGCCGGCCAAACACTCTACATCGTCACCACGCAGCGGGTGATGATCCCGGCAACGTCTACGCCCGTGAATGGTGATCAGATCATCACCACGGCATCGGGATACGCTGGCACGTACCAGATCGGCAACGTGTCCCCGGCCCCTGGGCTTGCCGGCGGCCCGCATCACTGGACCTGCGACCTTGCGAAAGGAGGTGCCTGAACTGATGGATGACTATGAACGAGACAAACTTCTAATCCGTCTTGATGAGCGATCGGAAGCGACTGAAAAGGCGATCAACAAGATCAACATCGGTTTATACGGCGATGATGGACAGGGCGGGG
>Ga0172381_10003910_pt1 | contig 15585 bp, 10 predicted proteins | sample Leawel6488metaG_FD_119754 | JGI IMG/M metagenome (GOLD analysis project Ga0172381, IMG submission 119754) | Leachate microbial communities from a municipal landfill in Southern Ontario, Canada - Leachate well 64-88 metaG | ecosystem: Engineered > Solid waste > Landfill > Unclassified | place...
AATTTCTCGTTCACGTTCGGCGATGAGGCGCATCGCCACCGATTGAACGCGACCGGCACTAAGTCCACGAGCAACTTTTTTCCAGAGGAAAGGGGAAAGGTTGTAGCCGACGAGACGATCCAAAATTCGACGAGCTTGTTGAGCGTCGACGAGATCGAGATTGATTTGGCGTGGCGATTCGAGTGACTTCAAAATCGCATTTTTGGTAATTTCGTGAAAAGTAATTCGTTTGGTTTTTTCGGCTGGCAATTCAAAAATTTCATCCAAGTGCCAAGAAATAGCCTCCCCTTCGCGATCCTCATCGGTTGCGAAATAAACAGTGCTGGCTTTTTGAGCTTTCTTTTTTAAATCGGCAACGCGTTTTTGATTGGCTTTGGCGACTTCATATTTTGGTTCGTAGTTGTGTTCAACATTAATTCCGATTTTGGATTTTGGTAAATCGCGGACATGACCAAAAGAGGATTCGACGACAAAGTCTTTGCCTAAAAATTTGGAAATGGTTTTGGCTTTGGTTGGTGACTCGACAATAACAAGATTTTTAGCCATGTATAGAATTATTTATTTTGATAAAAATCTAAAAACAATAAAACTATCATAAAACAAAGTAGAGGATGTGTCAAATTTTAATATTTTTTGATAAAAATTAATGTTGCAATTAGAAAAACAAAATAAAGACCGGTCCCTGCATTTCGACTCCGCTCAATAACCGCGGAGTCGAAGGGTAAATTATCGACTAGCCAGTTTGCAACGACCTCTCGACTCCGCTCGAGGACCGATAATTGTTATTTCGAGCGTTAAATATCGTTTATCATAAATCAACGCACGTAGAGACATGCCATGGCATGTCTCTACAACCACGATTAATCAAAAGCAACTTTGCAATTAGAAAACCAAAATAAATCAGGAGAGATGCCATCTCTTTTCTTTTAAGCTTTTTAATAAAAAATGTTTTTCGAACCTAATTACCTCGCCAGCACATAATTACTCCCGCCGAGATTTTTTATTTTGCCTTTAATTTCCATCATCGTCAGGGTCGCATTCAATTGTGCTGAAGACAGCTGACTGAGTTGAAGTAATTTATCGACGTGAGTCGGTTCGGCACTAAGGTGCTCCAAAACTTTAGCCTCTTCGGGTGAATCGGGCAAAATTTGACGACTGGTGATTTCGGCTGTCACTTGTTTCAAGTTTAAAGTCTCCAAAATATCTTGGGCGCTAGTAACCATTTTGGCACCTTGTTTGATCAAATCATTTGTTCCTTGGCAGGTCGTCGAATAAATATTGCCTGGGACCGCAAAGACTTCTCGATTTTGATCCAGCGCCGATTTGGCAGTAATCAGTGAGCCGCTCTCTTCGCCAGCTTCGATAACCAAAGTTCCCAAAGATAATCCAGAAATAATTCGATTGCGCATCGGGAAATTAAATCTTAGTGGACCGACACCGGGAGGATATTCTGAAATCAGGGCGCCAAAAGAATTTAGAATTTGTTGAGCCAGATTATAATTTACTGCTGGATAAATTTGATCCAAGCCACAGCCCATGACCGCGATGGTGCGACCTTTGGCTTCGACAGTTGTTTGGTGAGCCAAGGCATCGATGCCGAGTGCTAAGCCACTGACGATGGTGATTTTATTTTTGGCCAAATTACTGACAATGTCTTGGGTGATTTGTTTGCCATAAGGACTGAATTTTCGCGAGCCGACGACCGCCAGGCAAAATTCATCTTGAATCGAATTGAGCGTGCCTTTGTAAAAAATCACAAATGGGGGATCATAAATTTGTTTAAGCAGTGCCGGATACTCCGGACTTTCGAGCGTAATAAAATTAATTTTAAGACGATTTAATCTCTCGAGTTGTTCGTCGAGATTTATTTTATTTCGCTGAGCGACAATTTGGCTCGCCAGCTTTTCGGAAAATCCAGCCCGAATAAATTCGCCCGTCGACGCCTGCCAGGCAAGCTCGAGATCATTAAAATGGGCGTAGATTTGTTTGAACCTTTTGGCGCCGACAACGTCGATTAGCGAGAAGCCGAGGAAGTATTTTGGGTTTTGGGGTTGACTTGACATTATTTTTATGTTATCTTATAGAAAATTGAAAACTTAAAGGAGGTGAAAAAATGAGTTTTGACGAAGTTTCTGAAATTTTGGATGAAATTTTTGAAACAAGAATCATGTATGGATCTTTGGCAGGTAGCGTTATTTTGGATGGGTTTAGAAAAAATCCAATAGAAATGATTCGATTGTCAAATCTGTCAAAAGAATCCTTTTTAAAGTGGCGTATAAATAAGTTTATTTTCTTAGTGAACAAACTTATTAAAAAGCCAAAATGTGATTCTTGTAGTAATACTGCAGAAGGTGCACTTTATAAAATTGTTGATAATAGGTATTACTACTATGAAGGGCTTAAATGTGCTCTCCATAAACGTGGACTAGAAGAAAGGAGGGACAGCTATTTTCGATTATTGTTTTTAGATGTGAATAATTTGGGTTGCTTCTCTTGTATCAAAGACAGTAAGTTTTTTTTAGAAAAACTTATTGAAGTTTCTGGTTTTGATTTTAAGAATGAAGAGCTTCTGCGAGATTTGTTAAAGAAAAAGTTTGAACAAGAAATAACAGAAGCAAAAAATGAAATAAAACCAGAACTTATCTATCCCGTCAGCCTTTTTCAAGGCCTTCAACCAATGTTCTCAGGACACCGGCGATAACAATCGTCTGGTGTCTTTTTTTTTCAAAAATACATATCACTGTTGACAAAAATCACAAAATATGGTAAGCTTGTGTCAGATTTTTAGAGATCCACCTTCAAATAACGTAAATATTATAGCATAATCTCTTGTGATTAGCATCTATAACTCTGTTTGTCAGTGACTAGATCTAGGCTCCCTCCTGCCTAGATTAGAGTCGAGTCAAGGTTTCCTAGAGTGTTCTAGCGGAGCCTTGCGCTGGCAGGCAGGTTTGTAGATGTTAATTTTTTTTAAAACAAAAAAGGATATAAAAATATCCCAAAATTGTTTACAGTTTTTTAAATAAAAAAATTAATTGTATTTGCACATCACCGCTTCAATATTTTGTGAAAGTAAATCAGTAATAATATTTGGAATTTGAGCTAGCGATTCTTCGAGAATAACAAATTCATTTTTATCAAAACGTTGGAGGACAAATTTTTCCAAAGGCACTTTGGCTTGAAGCTCGTTGCTGATTCCGATTTTAATTCTAGTAAAATCTTGACCACCGAGATGTTGAATAATTGATTTAATTCCATTGTGACCGCCAGCTGAACCCTCGGTCTTGATTCTAATTTTTCCAAGTGGTAAGTCGACATCATCGTGAATCACAATTAAATCTTCGGCAGTCAGCTGAGGATATTTTTTTTTCAACAAAGTAATTGTCTGACCCGAATCGTTCATAAAAGTTTGTGGCTTGACCAAAATAATTTGTTGGTCATTAAAATTGGTTTCTAAAATTTCGGCTTTAAGACTATCTTTATTTTGCCATTTATTTTTTTTATCAAATACTTGTTCAACAAAAAAATCGAGTGCTAAAAAACCGACATTGTGGCGAGTTTTTTTGTAAAGTAAGCCTGGATTACCGAGACCAATAATAAATTTCATAGAAGCTGTGTTAAATAAAATATTGAGACAAATTTAATTTTGTTTTTTGACAACACTTAGACTGACTGGCGTACCGAGAAATTCATATTTTTGACGTAGAGCTTTTTTCAAAATATGTGGATAGGCTTCTGGGACGAGTGCTTTATTGTCGACGACGAGAGTGAAATTAGGTGAGTAGCCAGAGTTTTGAGTAAAAGAATAAATCCGAGGCATTTTTTTGAGCTTCGATTGTTTCAATCGATTATCATATAAAATTCTATCCAAAACTTCTTGTTCGACTTTGAGCCTTCTTTGTTGACTGACTTTGACGGCAATTGGAAGTAATTTGCCGATGTTATGTTTTTCGGTCGCCGAAGTAAAGACAATTGGTAAATAAGTTAGACTTGGCAAAATGTCCCAGATTTGTTGGCGAGTTTTTTCTTCGTTTTTTGGATTCGGAATCAAATCCCATTTATTGACGACGAGAATCACACTGCGTTTTTCTTCAATAGCAAAACTAATCAATCTTTTATCTTGTTTAGCCAGCGGTTCACCAGCTTCGATGACAAAAAGAATAACTTCAGCATCGATAAGAGTGCTAAAAGCCATTTTGACACTTTGTTGTTCGATCGGATCTTCAATTTTATTTTTGCGTCGGATACCAGCCGTGTCGATCAATAAAATTGGCGTATTTTTGTAAGTGATAAAAATATCTTGTGGTGAACGAGTTGTGTGTGGAATTGGGCTGACAATAACTTGATCTTCGCCCAAAATGCCATTCAAAATTGACGATTTACCGACATTTGGTTTACCAATGATGGCGATTTTTGTCATGGATTCTTCGGCTGGAAGCTCGTTGGTTTGGTTGCCGAGCTTTTCGACAATGACATCCAAAAGATCACCGACACCGCCACCATTTTTAGCCGAGATTAATAGGGGATCAGTAAAGCCGAGATTTAATAAATTTTGAGTATAGTTTTTGCGATATTTTAAACTATCGATTTTATTAATCACCAAGAGAACAGGTTTTTCGCTTTCACGCATTAGTCGGGCAGCTTCTTTATCTTCGGGTAAAACATTGATTTGGCCATCAGTCAAAAAAATAATTAGATCAGCTTTTTCGACAGCGAGTTTGGCTTGGTTAACAATTTTTTCTTCAATCTCATCAATATTTTTTTGCTGAGCTAAATCAATTTTAGTAATGCCACCAGTGTCAATAATATTAAAATTAAAACCACGCCAATTACAAATTCCGTAATTGCGATCTCGGGTGGTGCCAGCAGTATCTGAAACGAGTGCTTTTTTCTTTTCGACTAAGCGATTGAAAAGCATTGATTTGCCGACATTAGCTCGTCCGATAATGGCAACAATTGGAAAGTCGTTGGTAGTTTTCATAATTTATGAGTTATCTGGTCCGATTACTAAAATAAAATCTAAATTTTCTGAAACAAAACTTTTTAAGTTTTCTGGAATATCTTGACTGACATTGACTTGATAGGTATCGCGAATTTTTTTGATAGCTTCACTCAAATCTTCATTTTGATTGACTTGATAAAGCACACTTTTTTCATAATCTTGTTGAGGACTATTAGTAGTTTTAATAATTTCAAAACCAAGCGAATTTAATGTGGTTGAACTTTTGCCAGCGAGGCCAGGAATTTTGGTGCCATTCAAAACCGTAATATTAATTTTTCGCTGAATGATTTTTTTTGGTTCAGGAGTAGTAATTTCTTCACTAGTTGAAGCTGGTGTTGAAGTTGAAGTTACAGATTCGGTATTTTGAGTTTCTGAAATCGGATTGACTTGATTGAAAACATTGTTTATAAAATCGGACATTTGGTTGAAGTTACCAGCTTTCGGTCGAAGGATATAGGCACCATCGGCGGTCATGTCAGAAACTAGAAAATTATCTGGGGCGTCATTAAAATTATAACTAATAATATCACTCATCGAAAAATTTTCGACAAATTTACTCAAATAAATTATTTCATTGGCAGTTAAATCAGTGCTAATGCTACTATCCAAAGTTTTTAGCATTTTGCTAATTTTAGCAGGGTTGAAAATTGTTGACAGTGAAAGCGCTTTGTCTTTGACAGCCATAATAACTTTTTGTTGGCGTTGTGAGCGTGCAAAATCTGAACCTTCGCCATTGTTGCCGTGGCGCGAGCGGACAAATTTGAGAGCGACATCGCCATTCATTTTTTGTTTACCAGCTTCAAAAGAAACGACTTGATACAGAAATTCTGGGGCGGGATATTCAGCATCAGTAAAACTATTATCAACAGTAACTTCAATTCCGCCCAGATCATCAATTATTTTTTCAAAACCAGCAAAGTCAATTCGAGCATAATAATGAATTGGAATGTTCAAAACATTGCTAATGGTTTCGCTGGCAATTTTACCACCTTGACCATTGTAGTCGGTTTCACCAATTGAATTAGCATGATTTATTTTCATCCAGCCGTAATTAGTAATCGGAACATAAAGATCGCGGGGGATAGAAATCATCGCAACTTGACCAGTTGATGGCTTAATACTGGCAATGATCATAGTGTCGGTTAAAAACGGTCCTTCATGACCAACTCCGCCCATTCCCATCAAAAGGATGTTGATCCGATCTTCTTTTTGACCCTCGAGATTGCCATTACTACCAAGGACATAGCCTTTGAAAGCCGTCCAGAGCTGAGAGAGACCGATTTTTGGGAGTCCACCAGGGGTGTTATCTAATGAAGTACTATTAGAAAAAATAGTTGTTGAAAAGAAAACTACACTAGCAATCAGAATAACAAAAAAAATCTTCAACCATCTTGGAAGACCTTTTTTTTCATTTTCTTGAGGAAGTTCGATTTCTCGAAGGCTAAAGTCTTCTAGAAAGTTTACTTGAGGTTTTGTATCCATCATTATATGCAAATCTTAAAACAAAACGGTAAATCCGCAAAGTCATTATAGTCTAAAACGTAGCATTTGGCAAATCTATTTTTTTGTGCTAGAATGGGTGAGTAATTGGGTGAACTGAGGCTTTTTTGGTTACTAGTTTTAAATTGGGGCATATAGCTCAGTTGGTTAGAGCGCTTCATTCACATTGAAGAGGTCTCTGGTTCGAATCCAGATATGCCCACCATTCTTCACTCGCAGAGTGAAGAATGTCCTTTGTAGCTTTAGCGAAGAAGGACGCGTGTGATTTAGTTCTACTGTTTTAAAACGAGCGAGTTACGAATGGCACGCCATCTTTTACTTAACTTAATTTTATAAAAACAAACATAAATCCATGGAAATTAACAAAGAAAATTTAAAACACAATACCAAAGAGGTTCTCAAGTTTATCGTCGAGCTGGTCAAGGTCGCCTTTATTTCATTAGCGATTATTATTCCAGTGAGATATTTTTTGATCCAACCTTTTTATGTCAAAGGTGCTTCGATGGAGCCGACTTTTGAAGATAAAGAATATTTAATTGTCAACGAAATTGGTTATCGATTTGAGAAGCCGAGTCGAGGTGACGTCATCGTTTTTAAATATCCGTTAGATCCAAAAAGTTTTTTTATTAAACGCGTGATTGGTTTGCCGGGTGAAAGAATTACTATCAAAGATGGCGAGGTTAGAATTTACAATGCCGAAAATATTAATGGAACCGTTTTGGATGAAAGTGGTTACCTAATGGCGGGCTTAGAGACTTCAGGTGATATCGACAAGACATTGGCTGGAGGTGAATATTTTGTAATGGGTGACAATCGCAATGCTAGTATGGATTCTCGAAGTTTTGGAATTGTACCTGAAGCTAATATTGTCGGTCGAGCTTGGGTGCGTGGTTGGCCGTTGGATAAAATGGATGTTTTTAAAAAACTTATTTATAATTTATAAATTTTTTGTATATGACAACTAGTAAAAAGAAAATTGATGATGAGGAAGAAGATGATGATTTAGACTTGAGACCAAAAATCAAGGTTAAATTACCTGGAGCTAATCGAGGTAAGCAAATCAAAAGTCTTCGAGGTATGCGTGATATTTTGCCGGAAGAGCAAATCTATTGGGATTTTGTAACTCAAAAAGCCGAAGAATCGCTTAAGTTCTATGGTTTTGCTAAAATTGATACCCCAATTCTCGAAGATTTGAATTTATTTGTGCGTGGAGTCGGTGAAGATACTGATATTGTCGGTAAAGAAGTTTTTTCTTTTGTTGACAAAGGTGGTGAAAAAGTTTGTTTACGGCCAGAATCAACCGCTTCAGTGGTGCGCTCATATATCGAACACGGCATGATCAATCAGGCTCAACCAGTCAAACTATATTATCAAGGACCTCAATTCCGTCACGAGAAACCACAGTCTGGTCGTTTTCGTCAATTTTATCAGCTCGGTCTAGAAGTGATTGGTGATCCTGATCCAATTATTGATGCCCAGTTAATTTTGTTTGCTCGTAACTTTTTGAATGAATTAAAATTAAAATTTAGTATTCAGGTCAATAGTCTCGGTTGCAAGGATTGTCGCAAAGCGTATTACAAAGCTTTGAACGATTTTTATCGTCCAAAGAAAAGATTTCTCTGCAAAGATTGTCAGAAGCGGATGTTAAAAAACCCACTACGCTTGCTTGATTGTAAAGAAGAAGAATGTCAAAAAATTGCCGAGGAAGTTCCTCAAATTGTCGATTATTTGTGTGAAGATTGTAATAAACATTTTGTCAAAGTCCTTGAATATCTCGATGAGCTAGAAATTTCATATGAACTCAATTCAAAAGTTGTTCGTGGTTTGGATTATTACACCAAAACTATTTTTGAAATCTGGCCAATCAGTGACGATGAAACCAAAAAAATCAGTAATGGAGCTTTGGGCGGAGGTGGTCGTTATGATGGTTTAGTTGAAGAGCTTGGTGGTCAACCAACACCAGCTTGTGGAATGGCTTTCGGTATTGAAAGAATTATTTCACAGCTCAAAGAACAAGAAATTGTTTTTCCTCAAGCCAAGGGTGTGGATATCTTTTTGGTTCAAGTCGGAGCCGCCGCCCGCAAGCGTTGTCTAAGTCTGTTTGAAGAATTACGAATTAATAAAATCAAAGTCGCCGAATCACTTTCAAAAAATGGTTTGCGACCTCAGCTCGACAAGGCCAACAAACTTAAAGCTAAATATTCTTTGATCTTAGGTCAACAAGAATTACTTGATGGCACGATTATTATTCGTGATATGGAAGACGGAACTCAGGAAACAGTTAATATTGATAAAGTGCTTGATTATGTCAAAAAGAAAACTAGAACTTCGAAGATTAAAAAGACAAAGTTAAAGAAATAAGCTGAGAAATTTTTAAGCTAAAAAAGAGGTTACTTGTAAAAGTAGCTTCTTTTGGTTTTGTTTGATTTTGATAAAAATTAATATTGTAATTAGTAAAATAAAATAAAACCCTTCTTAAGAGGGCAGAACTTTGATTTTTAGAATAATATATTAAACCTACAAAATAAAAAAAGTTCGGTCCCTGAGCGGAGTCGAAGGGTAAAGAGCAAGTGCAGACTAAAACGACCCCTCGACTCCGCTCGGGGACCGGTTTTATTTTTTTGGCGAGTAAAAATATCAAAAGGAGTTTGGTATTAGAATGTGGGATCCAATGTTTGACTTATTCCTATTTTTATATTACAATTCTAAATGTATCTGGGCAGATTATTTGCCGAGAGATTTTAATAAAAATAATTTAAACCCACTGAAGGGGGGTGAAAATTGTATGATTGAAGTTAAGAAAAAGAAAGGGGAATCCGACGAAAGACTTATTCGCCGACTTCGTAAAAGAGTTATGCAGAGTAAGATTTTGTTGCGAGCCAAAAATGCTAGATTCTTTCACAAAGAACCAAACGAAAGATTGGTTAAAGAAAATAAGCTTTACTGTCTAAAGACCAAGCAATTGATGGATTACCTCAAAAAAATTGGTAAAGCAACCGAGGAAAATTAATAACAATTTAAAATAAACCCATGCAATTAAAAGAGCAATTAGAGAATGACCTATCTATGGCTCTCAAAACACGGGACGAGCTAATCGTCTCTGTTTTGCGTATGCTAAAAGCCGCTTGGCAGAACTTAGGAATCGAGCTTCGTGTTCAAGGTAAGGAATTGAGCGAAGAAGATATTTTGTCATTACTCAAAAAGGAAATTAAAAAAAGACAAGAATCAATTGAGTTGTATATTCAAGGTAAGCGTCAAGATTTGGCTGACAAAGAGAAAAAAGAATTAGAAATTTTGAGCAAATATTTACCCGAAGAAATGTCTGATGAAAACTTGCGTGAAATTCTCGAAAAAATAATTTCTGAAGTCGGTGATGATGTCAAAAATAACTTTGGACTCTTGATGAAAAAAGTGATGGAAGAATTAAAAGGTAAGGCTGATGGGAGTCGTATTGGTAAAATTATTAAAGAGATTCTCTCATAATAAATTTATAAACATAAAATAAAAATAAAAGACATGAAAATTAGAAATAAAAAAATAATTTGCCTTGGATTATGTATCTTTTTGTTTTTAGTGAGTGTGTTTTTTGTTTTTGGCTCTTCAGTTTTTGCCCAAACAACTCCAATAGAATTGCCTGATTCGGATTATGCCAATACTAATTTGGATATATTTTCGACGGTTACTAAGCTCATAAATTACGCGATGAGCTTTTTGGGTTTCATCGCCGTAATCTTAATTCTTTATGGTGGTTTTATTTGGATGACTGCCAAGGGTGATGATAAAAAAGTCGAAAAAGCTAAAAAAATTATCAAAAATACTGTTATCGGTTTGGTGATTATTTTTGCTGCTTGGGGAATCGTGAGATTTATTTTTGGGTTGTTTAATAACAATAATAATGGTTCATGTGTGGTTTGTTCTGATGAAGGTTTTACAGACACATGTTTTCCAACTTGTGCTGAGGGTATGATTGCAACTTCGGGAGTTTGGACGTGCGAAGGCGGTTGTTTTGGTGCTTGTAGTGGGACTTGTGAACGAGGTTATGAGCCAGAGCCAGTCTATGGAGATTTTGCTTTGCAATGGCACTATCCAAAAAGTAATGCCGAAAATGTGAGTTTGTGTAGTATGATTTCGGCCAGATTTAATCATCTGTTGGGTACTGGAAATACCGACAAAATAAAAGTTTATCGATGTGCTGATGAAACTTGTTTGGCGGCTACTAGAAGTGAACTTACGGGAAATGTAGTGGTAAATCAAAAAATAATCAGTTTTTATCCAGGTGCTGATTATGCGCCAAATACTTTTTATAAAGTAGAAATTTCTAGTGAAATTACAGATAATGCTGGTGATAGTCTGGGATCTGAGGAAGATTGGCAATTTAAAACAGGCACACTTTCTGATGATACGGCGCCAACGGTGGCAAATAAATATCCAACAGGCTCCGATGTCTGTTTAAAAAGCGTGATTCAAGCTGAATTTAGTGAGTCGATGGATCCAAATACACTTGAAAATCTAGCCAACTTTAATTTGGAAGCTACTGGTGGTGATATCCCTGAATTTTCAGCCTATACACCTGAGAGTAATTTTGTAACTTTCAAACCAAAAAGTAATTATAGTCCACAAAAAAATTATACCAGTCAATTGATGGGAAGTGTTATTACTAGAGCTGATTGGGATCGATCAGATACTACCAAAGGAATGCGTGATGTTTGTGGAAATCCTTTAGCACCACCATCCTATGATTGGAATTTTGAAACCGGTGATAATGCTTATTGTGATCCTGAAATTACTTCTATAACTCCATCAGTTTATCATGATGGGGAAATGACGATCGCGGGTTATTATTTTACAATTGGTGGGAATATCAAACTTGAGCACGAGCTTTTTGCGGGTAGTAATTGTTTCAAAAAAATAGGTGATTATTATTTTCCACAAAACGAATGTTTATTAAGTTGGACTGACAATAGTATTACTTTAAAAATTCCTGGTGGTGGTGGGGTTTCAAATGGTCCAGTCAATGGTCCAGTCAATGTTGTTATTAGTGGCGACGACGAAGATCCTTTGGTAGCCACGAGCGATACTGTTGAAATTTTGAGTCCACATGTTAATACTGTCAGTGGTTATAATAATTCTGTCAGCAGTTCTTTTGCTGATTATACTGGTGGCGCCTCTGGTGGGGCTGGGCAAATCATAACTCTTTCGGGGATGAATTTTGGAAGCACGGCTGGGGTCATTAATTTTATAAATACTAGCACCAGAGAAGTTATTTCTTCAGCGGAATTACCAGAATTATGTCGAGATCGAGCTTGGACACCGACAAATGTGGCAGCAGTAGTTCCGGCTGGATTTGAAATTGGGGATAAATTAAAAATCCAAATTATTATTGCTAGTGGTGGATCGACTGAATTTAATCGAGCCAGTAATTTAATCGCTTTTAACTATACTAATGAAGTTGGTCCTGGAATTTGTGGCGCAAGCTTTGAATGTCCTGACGGAAATTGTGGTGGAATTTCTTCTGATTCTGGCAGTATTTTTGGTCGCGGTTTTGAAACGACAGCTGAGCAATTGTTTTTTGGTGTCAAAGAAGTTTTAAATAAAGCTGGGATTACACCAAGTTTAGAAGATGAAGATTCTTATGGTTATTCTGCTTGGGGAGATGAAAGAATTGATACCTATGTTCCATTTGGAATTTTTGCTGGGAGTAACCCGATCAAAATTTTAAGAGGTGAGATTAGTAGTAACATTTGGCCGTTTCAAGCACCTTGTAATCGAATGGCATGTGATGGAAATATAACGACGCCAACTTGTGATGTGAATAATGGAATGTGTTTATTGGGATATACTTGCAATTCAGATAGTTGTACCTGTGAAAAAGAATTTAGAATAACAAATAAATATCCGACGTGTAACGAGGCCTGTATTAATACTGCAATTCAAGTTAATTTTTCGCATGAAGTCGACGAAGCGACTTTGACGACAAGTAATATAAATTTTATTCCAGCAATAGATTTTACAACATCGTATGCTGACGATGAGACTGGCAATATTTTAATAATCAATCCGACTGAAGCCTTAAATCAAAGTACTGAATACCGAGTAATTTTAAAAAGTGAAATTAAAAATACTGAAGGAAAATTTTTAGCTGGACTAAATTATGATTCCAATACTGACGGAATTAATGATTCATATAGCTGGACATTTAAAACTAAAAATTCTTCAAACCGTTGTGTGGTTGATTCGGTTTCAATTTTAGGTTTATCAAGAATACAAGTTGACCAAACTAAGCCTTATGACTCGCGTTTAGGAAGCCCACAAAATTGTTCAGGAACACCAATAAATTCCGCTTTAGATTTAGATATTTATAGTTATAATTGGACTGAAATTGGAGACGAATCAATTCTTTCAATTACTAATCAAATACGCCCAAGTTGTAATGTTAATGGCGAATCAGCGGGGGATACTATTTTAAAATTGAGATTTAAACCAATTGACGAACCTGCGATTGAAGTCCAAAAAAACATCAGTGTTTTTGATGCTTCTGGTGGTGATGATCCTAGGCCAGGTGAAAGATGCGCCGATACCTGTGGGCCCGAGGGAAGATGTGCTCGTGGTTCGGCTTGTAATGATGCTTGTCTTTGTGAAGGAACTAGTGTTGAAGGTGATCCTTGTGGAGATGGTGCTTGCGAAGGGGATGGGACTTGTGGCTCTGATTTGACCTGTAATCCAGACACTTGCCGTTGTGTCAGAGATAGTTTATTAGAATCTTTATCAATTTTTTCAATTGACACTCCAAAATTTTGTACCAATGGATTAATTGTAGTAACTTTTAATAATTCTATCGAAGGTTTTTGTTCTTATAATACTGAATTGGGAAGTTGGTCTTCTGATTTTAACTTTGGAAGTTATTCGATAAAATCTTGCAGTGGAAAGAAAATAACACTAGGCGGTGATTTTGCTCGGGCAGAAACTTATACTGTAAATGTTACTCGAGGTGGCGAATCAATTTTACCAAGTACAATAAATCCAAAAACATTTAGTATGGATTCTACCGCCACCAGATGTTATTTAGATGAAGTTAAAATTGATCCCGAAGAGAGTGAATTTTATAAAAGAGATCAAGAACTTCCATTTTCGGCCATTCCTTATGCCTCAAACGGGGAAGCAATTCGTATAACTGGAGGCTATGCGGCCGCGGCTACTGTCGCTTGGAATCTAAATCCAGCTGACTTGTTAGTTTTGACCTCAACTAATACCACCATCTTACCAACAACTATAAGTTTAAAAACCCCAGCCGACGATACTGCCAAAAACGGCTCTGCCAAACTTCAGGTTTCGGCAGTTGATTATGACGAAGATGGCGTGTTAATCTATAAATATGGTACCGCCGATATCGATGTTAATCTTTGTGAAAATAGAGGTTTATTTAAGGTTGGTAGTGTAGAGGATAATTCTTTTACCGACACAGCACTTTTGAGTAATAATAATTTTGAACTAAGATATTGTCTCGATAACAATCCGAATTTTCCAACAGTATTAAAAGTAGTTCAAGGCCCTCCTTTTCAAGACCTAGACGCAGATCCAGACACGCGTCCTTTATTAAACAAGCACTATCTTTTTACTGATAATAGTGGTTCTAAAAAAGGCACAATTGGTTTAGTGGTTTTTCAAAATCTATCATACAAAAACCTAGAAACTTGGTTTGCTAATAAATTTGATAACTATTTTAGCGGAAGCAAAACCACCGTTGATGGTTATCCGGCAATTGTGGATGGTCGTAGTACTTATGTGGCGGCGACTAATATTAATCAAATTCCTGCCGTTCCTCCTTCTACCACGCCTACTTATGAAAAATATATTAATGTTTATTTATTCTCCTATGACGAAGAAGTTGATTCAGCCTTGTACAAAGAATTAATAAATAACTGGACATTCAACACTAATTCTGGTGGGATTGTGATTGATAAAATAGTTTTGGCTCGCGATATGACTCGAGTTTTAGACTTAGCTTACATTAGAAATTTACTTGAAAATTATAAAACTGCCAAAGGGACTTATCCTTCGCTCGGGATGGATGCTAGTCGTGGAGATAGTTCTGGTGATGGTGTTTATAAAATAGGGGAAAGTACATCTCTATGGACTTCATGGAAATCTGTTTTTGGTCAGGAACTAGCCAAAGCCAATTCGAATGTGTCGATGCCAGTCGATCCGACAAATAAATTAGGTATTGTTAATGGTGCGACTTGTACTACAAGTTCAGAATGTTCTAGTGGTTTGATGCAATGCTATCAAGGGCATTGTTTAAATATAGGTATTGGTTATTCACCAACAACTGGCTGGAATTCATTTGCCCAAAAGTATGCCTGCCCAGACGGATCATATTTTTATGCCTATAAAGCCACATCGGGTGGAGCGGGTTATTCTCTGATGGCTAATATGGAAAGTGATTTTGGTGGATGGAATACTTTTATAACAAATCCTTTAAATAGTTGTGAGTCGTGGTAATATATTAAAATACATAAAATAAAATGAAACTCAAAACAGAAAAAATAAAATTAATGTGGTTAAAAAACAAAAAACTTTTTAGTGCCTTATTGTTTTTAATGTTTTTGAGTTTTGGGGTAATTCTGATTATTACGGTACCTAATAAATCGTCAGCTAATCCATTTGATTTTGGAGTTAATCAAGGTGTGGGGTTAACAAATCCTACATCGTGTAAATCGCAATATTTTGAAGTTTCTTGTGTAGTTGTTAATAAAGAAACCGAATTAGTGAGTTCGGCGAGCTGTTCTTCTGGAGACGTTTCGGTAAGCACTTTAGTAAATCAAACTTTTTTTGAAACAGTTCCTGGCTTAGGTACAAAATATATTAAAACTGGCAAGATTGACGGCGTTTGTCCTAGCACTAATTGCGCTTATATTAATGATTTTGATTGTGGTTGTAACTCAGTGAGTTATGATAGTGCCTGTAATAAAGATATTTGCAATCAATACAACGATCTCGACTGTCGTCGATTGACAGAGATTCCTGGGAATATAACGACGGAATTACCACGAGTAAAGATAGTTGGCATAGATGGAAATGATTTG
>Ga0172381_10003911_pt1 | contig 15585 bp, 22 predicted proteins | sample Leawel6488metaG_FD_119754 | JGI IMG/M metagenome (GOLD analysis project Ga0172381, IMG submission 119754) | Leachate microbial communities from a municipal landfill in Southern Ontario, Canada - Leachate well 64-88 metaG | ecosystem: Engineered > Solid waste > Landfill > Unclassified | place...
ATGTTCATAGAAATATTTTAATTAAAAGTTAAGAAACCCAAATTCTTAATTTGTCTTCATTTACGAATTAGATTAAACGAATACCTAAAATCTCGAGAAACGTTATCTTTGAATCTTTTCTTTCGATGTAGAAAAGATACCAATCAGTTTTACTAAATCTCTCGAACGAGAGGATACTTAGAAACTTCCAAGTGTTCTCTTTCTTCCAAGAGCATTCAAATGGATGAATAATCATAGTCGATATTTAATGAATAAATTAATCGTGGTCATCTCCAACTAATTGCTCAGTTGTATACATTAGACGAGAAGAATCCATTTCATTAACTAAGTCGTGAGCAATCTCGTAGACATCAATATCAAATGCATCAATAAGGTTATCGATTGACGAAAGGTCGATAATCTTATCCAAAGTATTCGCTAAGTCTCGTTCTGAACGTTTAGGCATAGTGTTTTATTAAATGAATAAAGATTGTAATGGAATTGTATAATACCATTATAATACGCAAATTGAATTTTGTAAATGAGTGTTACATCATTTTTTGTTCCATTGCTTTTGCAAAGTCTTCCAATGCTTCTCTTGCCCCACAATTAGGGCAGATCTTTGTTTTGTTATCTCTCCTGCTAATCGCATAACAGAAACCATTCTCATTAAATGTTCTTCTACATTTTGGACATCTCATAAATCTAATGATAAGAATTAATCTTCGTCGTCTTCTATTGTTTTCTCAAGTCCATCAATAATATGAGCTATAAAGCTCCCGAGTCGATAATTAACTTCTCTCTCCTTGCCATTAAGTTTAATGACAAAGTAATCTTGACCTTCGTGTTCCACAGACACAGAATGTTTAGACATAAATATAATGTTAGTAACTAAGCAATTTGTTGGAACCCATCAAACCATTCTCCTGCTTTACTTGTCTTTGGGTCATTGCACCATGCTTGTGTTCTCTCCCAATTCAGATTCTGAGCCATTAGTTTTGGTTTTTTCCCTATTCTAGAATAATGACGATAGATCTTAAATGTTCCTTGTTCTCGTGGTAACATACTCTTAATTTATTCTTCTAAACCTCTCCTCCATAATGAACCTATTTGCATTCTGATAAAACAATTCATTTGGATTCATCTCCTCAATCTGAGAATAGATAGCAATATGCAAGTCATCTACTGAACTAATATCATTTCTTCCAATCTGTTCTATCAAAGCATCTTTTTGCTTTGAGTTTAGTGTTCTAGACATAAGCATTTAGATTAATGAATTAGATAGCTAGAATTTAGCTCTTAAATGGTCAATATTGAAACGTAAATATCTTTTGTGATATAATATTCATCTAACAATATTTTCTATCAAATAGGAGCAAATAGGAGCTATTCGTTTTCTAACTTATTGTGTTCTTCAATCGATTCTTTAATTCCAGGAAATGAAAGAGCAGCACTAATACCTCCTTGAATAAGCTTAATAATGTAAAAAGCTTTGTCCTCTAATAAAGACAACGTACAATTAGCTACTGTCTTAAAGAGATTTTCTGCTTTTGCTTCTCCGTGTTCATTTCCATAAACGATTGCTGTCATCTCACCTGTTTTTTTATCTCTTCCAAAGAATACAACTACGTCGTAATCTGAGACTAAAAGAATCAGTTTACTTGGGTCTTGTTTGTTTTCCATTTTGTTTATTATTAAAATAACTTAAGAGATAGAACTACTTTCTCTCGAACAATCTTAAGAGTTGGAGTTGTTGTTATCAACCAATACGGCCATCCTTCATCAAATTGGACAATAAAGTAAAAGTGTTTGTCTCTCCAACACATTCGATGAATGCGAAAGAATTGCTTTGCAAACTCTGATAACTTACAATTATTCATATTGTTCATCGGTTAAGATAACTGTAAAATGACCATTGTCACTATTGTCTCCATCATTCTCATCGCGTCCTAAATAAAGGTCATTTTCAACTCTCGAAAGATCTTTAGTAAGCCATCTGATAAAGTCAACCATCACTGTGCTAGGTTCTAACCTTCCTAATGGTGTCATTCTTAACATTGGTTTATTTTCTAATTCTGTTTTAAGTTCTACAATATAATCATTTGCTTTCTTTGCTAAATCTTCTCCTAACCAATGTGAAAAGAGAACAACACTCTCGTCCACATAATTCATTGACATTACTTTCTTAAAACTTAATGATGCTCTGTTTCCCATAAGCGTTATATGTTAGAATAAATAAATTCTAAAGTTTCATCAGATAACCTCTTTTTAGTGAGAATTTCAACGTATTCTATTTCATCGTGTGAAAATGCTTTTCCTTTAATCATTTTTGTTTCAGTATCAGCTATTTTCAAAACTGCTCCCATAAGTGATTCATAACCCATTCCTCCGTCAAGGGTGCAATCTTCAAGTCTAGACTGTGCTTCTGTCATCAATTCTTCTTTTGTATGATATGGACCTAACTTACAAGCATCGTAACCACCTTCTCCTCCACCCCATAACTTTCCCCATACAATACCTGTTGATGTAAATGTGTGCATAGATCTTATGTTAGTAACTAAAATCAAATTCATCTACAGCCATCTCTGCTTCGTCTTCTGTCAATCCAATGTCTGTCATTGCAAACGACTTACATTGCTCTCTGACAGATTCGTCACTTGTTAAATCAATCATATGTCTTATCTAGTTTTATTTAGTTTAGCCTCAATTCTTTCAATTTCTTCTATTAATTCTTCGTCTGACATATATTCATAATTCTCTCTGAGTAATTCACAGAAGTCCATTTCGTTTGTAATCATTTCTAACTTATCTTCTGCTGGTAACCTCTCTGCTAAGGTAACAAACTTTTCTTCTAATTCATAACGAGGCATTTCATCTGGGTTTTCTAACATAGTATTATACTTAGTGACTAAAGACTATTTGATATTCTTAGCATTAATCTTAGCATTTCTTTTTTCCTCTTCTGCAATAGTTTCATTAAGCATTGTTGATAATACTATTGACTTATCAGATTGATGCTTCTTTATTCTATCAGATAGTTTCTCTACTGCTACAATCTTCTCTGTAGTCTTCTTCTTATGATTCATAGTAGAAGATGTAATCGTCTTCTTTGTAGGAATAGGATTTGTTGCTTTATCAATACTTTTCTGAAGTATACTCTTATAAAGGCTAATAGCATCTTTCTTATCTTCTCCACTTATGATAACTACTGTCTTCTCTACTCTATACTCTACTGTATACTTCTTTCTTGCTACTCTTCTTAAATACTTTCTACTAGCATTCTCTACTAATGTCTCATAGCTATCTCTCTTTACGATAGCATTGTAAGGATACATCATACTATTAATTCTATTATGCATTGCTTAAAGGTGCAATGCTATACTATACTATACTATACTATACTATTGTATTGATAACTTCTGTCGACCCAGGTTATCCTCATTGGCCTAGTCCAGGTTTATTGGCATTATCATTATAATAATATAATGGATTGATTAAGTAACCTATTTAATTGTTAAAGAATGGTTTAATTGTTGACAGGGTAATAATAATACGCAAATGGAAATATGTAAATAGAAGACCAAAGGCCTGTAAACATTGGTCATTAAAAGTTATTAACATGCATCTGATTAATCTAACAGGTATAATGCCTGCATAATGAGGCATCTCTCATATGATTAAACAGATGAGTCTCAAAATGAAGGGGTAAGGTGTGGTGAATATGGATGGGTTGTTTTGTTACAGTAGTTATACTTAGTCTGAATCTGTATCTGACAACTACCCTCTCACTCTGATTCAATTCTCTGGAGAATACCATCTTAGCGTCTATTTATGTTTATAGAAACTGTCGATCTTCTGAAGAACAAGAATCTGCAAGATTCCTTCTAAAAATTTTTTCTTAAATTGTAAACTGTCGAAATGCCTATTGATACTAAGCATGTAATCATTAGACCTTTACATGCTATTTACAGCTATTCACTTTCGTGATATAATTTGACCTGTACAATAATGTACTTACGAAGTATGGATTTATCAAAGGTCACAAAGGCAACACTAGAGAAAGCAGTAGACGAATACTTTGCTAGATGCAAACGTAAGTCGCTTTCGTGTTCAATGACAGGATTAGCTTTACACTTAGGAGTTACTAGACTGACATTGATCAATTATCAAAAGACAGATATTTTTGGAGACATATTAGAACGAGCAAAGTTACGATGTGAGAATCTGTTAGAAGAACGAATGATTGCTGGTGTAGCACCAACTGGAATGATCTTCATACTTAAGAACAATTACGGATGGACAGATAAGATTGATGTTAATCAAACAATCAATGGTCGTCTTTCGATTTCTGCTTTATTTGATGAAGCACAAAAGCTTAGGTCACGAGATACAGAACCGCAGATCGAAGGAGAAATCGTTCGCGAAGAAGTTCCAGTGTTAGATTTATTACCTGATAATTTATTTTAATAAGAAAACTATGCCTGATTCAAATTCCGGGTCTCAAATGTTAACATACAGAAAAGACCCAGCCGGTTTAATTATGGAAGCTACCATTCCGAATGGTACTCCACTAACGACTACGTTAATTTTTGCACCTGGTGCATTAGTTACTAGTCTAGACGACAGTAAGATTTATCGTAATTCTGGTACTTCTGCTGCTCCTGTTTGGGATTCAATTACTACAATCTCTTCTGACGAGATTGATTACGGTTTGATTCGAACTGTTACTGTTCCTTTAACTGCTGCTCAGATTAATGGAATGTATGCTGCTCCTGTTTTAGTTTTAGCTGGAGTAACTGGAAAATCGATCTTCGTTGATTCAGTTGAATTCAGAATTGCTAGAACTGCTACTCAGTTCGCTGGTGGTGGTACTGCTTGTGTTCAATATGATTCAACTGTTCAAGGAGCTGGTACAGCAACGACTGCTGTTATCGCTGCTGCTGTAATTACTGCAGGTGCTGGTACTACTGTTACTCATAGAATTCCAGTCGTTCTTTCTGATGTTGCTACTACTGCAATTGAAGGAAAAGGTTTATACTTCTCGAATCTCTCGGGTGCCTTTACTACAGGAACTGGTACTGCTTCATTGATTGTTCGCTACCACATCTCCTAGTTAGCTATTTACAGAAATAGTAATTCGTGATATAGTCTAATTTGTTACCATCTGATTAACTATGAATGACTTAGAACTTTACATCCAATGGCAAGAAAACCCTCTCAAATGGGTTTGCGATATATTTAACCTTCGTCCTCAGCAAGTTAAAGCTGAGCATAAGGAAAAATATGATCTAGCTGTTTCTGATCGGAAGTTCTCTGAATTCAAAGCTGGATGGTTCGAACCTTTTATTAAAGGTGAAGAAGTAACATGGCAACAAATCGCTATTCTCCTCGCTGTAGGTGCTGCTGTACAAAAGAAAGCATTACCTAGAATCTCAGTTAGATCTGGCCACGGTATTGGCAAATCAACTACACTTTCTTGGTTATTACTTTGGTTTCTGTTTTGTTTCAAAGACTCGCAGATTCCTTGCACAGCACCTACTAGCGATCAGACGCATGATATTCTTTGGAAGGAAGTTCAGATATGGCTTTCGAAGATGCCAAAGGAAGTTAGTAGTTGTTATGATTGGTCAAACGATTATATTCGAATGTTCGAATCTCCTCAGACTTGGTTTGCTAGAGCTCGAACAGCTAGGAAGGAAGCACCAGAAGCATTAGCTGGTGTTCATGCAGAACACGTTCTTTATTTAGTTGATGAAGCATCTGGAGTCCCTGATGAAATCTTCAATACTGGAGAAGGTGCTCTCACAGGAGACAATTATATCTTTGTGATGATTTCCAACCCTACGAGGTTGTTAGGTTACTTTTTCGATTCACATCACAACGATGAAGACAATTGGCAAACGTTTAATTTCAATTCAGAAGAGAGTCCAATTGTTAATGAAAAATTCGTATATCGCATTATTGATAAACACGGAATCAATTCAGATGAGTATCGTATTCGTGTCAAAGGAGAATTTCCAGCAGAGGATGCTTTAGACGATGGAGGTTATCTACCATTACTACTTGAAGCAGATATTAGAGAAACTAACGATGGTGGATTTACTGGTCCAGTAAGAATGGGTATTGATCCAGCTGGTGAAGGAGACGATACTACAGATTGGGTAATCAGAGATAACTATAAAGCGAAAAGAATTGCTTCAGAAAAGATTTCAAATCCAAAGTCGATAGCTCAAAAGACTCGAACATTAATGGATGCATATCATGTTGATGCTCAATCAATCTGGGTTGATAATTTTGGAGAAGGAGCTAACGTAGCTCAAGAACTAGCTTTCGTTGGTATAATGGTTAATGCGGTTAATGTTGGAGATCATGTATCAAAGGAAGAAGAAGATTACGATAAACTTAACGGAGACAAGTTATTTATAAACTTAAGAGCAAAAGCATATTGGTTTGTTCGTCATTGGTTACGAACAGGTGCTGAACTTGTCTCTCATAAGGTTTGGAAAGAACAGTCTACAAATATCAGATACAGAACAGAACTTTCAGGTCGCATTAAGATAATGAGTAAAAGAGAAATGAGAAGAGAGGGAATCAAATCTCCAAACTCAATGGATGCTTTAATGCTTACATTTGTAGATGGAGAAGCTATTAGAGAAAGAATACCGATGAAAGAAATTGATTTAGACGAAGATGAGCAGAGTGAGTTTTTATATCCTAGCATGAATTTATAATATGGCAAAGAAAACTACTAGTAAGCAAGACGTGAAGAAACCAACTGTTGTCTCTTTAGGTCAATCTGTCAAATTAGACGGAGAGATTAAATGGCCAGAAAATTCTCTCTTAGTTGAACGAATCGAACACGAGAGACAAAACGGTATCGATTATCGAACCCCATTTGTTTCAGAGTGGCATGAGAATGAGAACTATCTGTATGGAAAGAAACCAAAGACATTATCGAAGAGATCAAATATCATGATCCCGTTGATGGCTGGATTCGAAGATACTTTACTCTCGCGACTTAAGACTCCAATCTCTATGGTCTTTGGACCGACAGAATCTTCTGATGTAAATAAGGCGCGTAAGGTTACTGCTCTTCGAGATTTTGAAACTTCTGTTACTAGAGAAGATTGGGAATTCAAAGATATCATGACTAAGAAATTAGCTATGGTTTCTGGAAGAGGTATTAATAAGATCTACTCAGAATATCCTTATCTACATCGATTAGATCCTATTGACCATTATGATTTTTGGGTCGACCCACTTACAAATGGTCTTAGTTTAGAATCCGCTCGATATCTAGGTCAGGATAATATTATTATTTCAAAAGCACAATTAGAAGCGAATAAGTCATACGACAAGAAGAACGTTGCTGAATTGATTAAAGCTTTTTCAGAAGATAATGAACCAAACCCAGATAATGAGAACGAAGAAAAGGCAAATCGAATTTCTACTATTGGTGCAAATTATAATTCATACTTAAAAGCAGGTGATGCATCATATACTTTTACAGAAGCATATACTGAGATTAATGGAATTCGTGCTTATGTTCTCTATAATCGAGAGAAGAAGATTATTATTAAGAAAAGAAAACTTTCTGAGATAACTGGTTTTCTAAATAAAGAACAACGACCATTCTATCCGTTTGAATCTTGGGCGTATTATCCAGATCTCTTTAATTTCTGGAGTCCGTCTCCGATGTCTCGAGTTAGAGAAATCTTTATTCTAAGAAATGTTTCTTTGAATCAAATATTTGATAACTCAGAAGCAAAGAACAAACCGACTCGAGCATATGATCCGAAAACATTTACAGACCCATCGAGATTAGTTTATAGTCCAGATGCCTGGATTCCTGTTGAAGGAGGTAGAGACCCTTCAAAGGGAACGTATACATTTCCAACTGAATCAATTATTGATCCACAACAAGTTTCTACAATCTTAGAAGATCTCGCCGCAAAGATTACTGGTATCTCTTCTGGTGCATCTGGTGTTGAGTCTTCAACTACTAAAGTTGGTATCTATTATGGGAACATGCAAGAGATTGAAAAGAGAATGACTTTATTTGAACTTTCATATAATCGCTTTCACTTAAGACTAGGTGCTAAATACCTATTATACGCTAAAGACAGATTAGATAAAGAAACTGCTATTAAAGTTATTGGTCCGAATGGTGTTGAATATGAAGAAATTACACAAGATGATTTAGTTGACTTTGATATTACAATTACAGGTGGTCTTTCTCAAGCAAACGAAGATCTTCTTACGAAGAAAGCTAAAGGAGACTTCTTAGCTCAGAATGCTCTTAGTCAATTATTGAACCAGAGAGTTCGACTTGAACTTGGGATGGGGTTAGCTGGTTTTGGACAAGATGATATTAAACGAGCACTTGAACCGAATCTTCTAGACGAGAAACAATTGATCAGAGCAGATGAAGATATTCAGAAACTTTTGTTAGGAACGAAATTCAAACAGTATCTTAAAGCAGACACTACATACATGCAGAGATTATTTGATTATGTAATGAACAATGATCTCGACAAGAAAGACGAAGAAACATTACTTACATATCTCAGAGAGATCCAACCTATTGTTATTCGAAATATGTATTTGAAAGCTCAGATGGACTTAGCTAAAAGAGGTATGCAAAATACTGGTCAACAACCAGGACCCGCAGGAGATTCACCTATGCTCGAAGGAGCGAAGAATGCTATGCCAGCATCTCCGAATGATGTAAATTCTCAAGGAGCTGCTACAATGCAAGAAGCTGGAACAATACCGTCAGCAATTCAATCTCAATATTAACATATGAATCAAAATGAAACATTCTCGACAGATGAAAGTTTCTCGCAACTCTCTCTCGAATTCCCTTCGAAAGAGGATCAAGAAATTATTCAAGAAAGGAAAAAAAGTTATTCTGAAGCTTCGGAACTTGCTGTTCTCTTAGAAGGTACAGCAGGCCAGAAACTTATTGAATGGTTAGATAAAGAGATTACTCGTGTTCTTCTTCTTCTAATTGCTACAAGAGAAGACTCGTATATCTCAGATGTCAAAAGTTTATTAGAAATTAAGTCAAAATTAATTAATGCAGGTTCAATCAAGTCTTCAATTGAAACTTGGTTACATGCTCCACAAAATTATGAGTCGTAAAAAAGTTAGTGAGGAAACTCTTTTTGAAGAATCTGATGTTGAACATACAGTAACAGAAGATGATCTCATTAAGAATCCAGAGTTAAAGAAAGAAGGTGTAGAAGTCGGGGACACTATTGGTATTCCTAAAGAAGAACCAGTGATTGATCCATTAACTTCTGCTACTACAGATGCTACTAAAGAAATGTTAAGCAAACGATTCGGAGTTAAGAAACTTGGAGAAGGTCGTTATGCTGTAGTGAAAGAAGACGGTGAACTAATTCGTATTTATGAAGAAGAAACTTGCATAGAGATGTCAGCAAGAGATTCTGCTATCATGTTTGCTAATAAGTTAAGTACGAAGTCCTCAATCTTTGTTATTTAGTTATTTAATATCGACCGCCACGTCATTAAACTAGTTATTAGGGTTGCAACCGTAATAGCTAACTTGATTGGTGTTCTACCAATTTTCTATGTCAAAACAAGACAAAGACTTCATTGACCCCATTACTGGGTTAATCACTGAAGATGACGATTCAGTTGATGAATCGGGAAAAACAGATCAACCTGGGGAGAGCAAACCAGAAACAATTGCTAAGGCCGAGGAAGAGAAACTAGAGACAACTCATGTTGTAACTGATACTTCCTATCGACCGTCTACTGACTCAACTAAGCAACAGAAGAAAACTCTTGAGACTGGAACAGTACCTTTAGCGGTATTTCTAGAACTCAAGAATGACTTCAAGGAACTTAAGAAGAATTTAGTAGATGACGCTTTAACAAACAAAGAACTGGAAGACTTTGCTGAATCATCTGGAATTGATGTAGCGAAAGCTGCTCAATTTGTGGAGATGATCAAGAAATCTGCTAAAGAAGAAATTCTTCAAGAAGTAGATGCTAGAGTTAACCCAATTGTTTCAGAGAAGATTACATCTGACAATGAAACTTTATTTAACGCTGACTTCGAAAGAACAATCGTTAGTAAATATCCTGAACTTTCTGGAATGAAGGAAAAATTCAAAGCAATTGCTTTTTCAAAAGATTTTATTCATCTACAGACTCTTGAAGACATCAGAAAGGAATTCTTTTCAACTGTTCAATCTCAAGGTGTAGATACTACCAAAAAGGAAACAACTGAAGGTGGTTCTACTGGTGCAAGTGATAAGGCAGGAGAAGAGATTAATTTCGAACACCCAACAGATGCTCAACATGCAAAGATTCTGGCTGATCCAATACTTCGAGAGAAGTATTACGATTGGCAGGATTCACATCCTGTTCGCTAACATTTAAGAAACTATGTCTACCCTTTCTGTTTTTCGCGAAGGGTTCTCTCCGAGGTATCAAGATATTCTAAACAAGACCCTTATTGGAATGAAGTTTGCCAATACTCGTTTAGAATCTGAGTTGACACAAGGAAAGAAATGCCATCGCACAATAGCTGACTTCTCTGATACCTATGTAAGAGATGTTGTACGCTATGCAGACCGTGCTATCGGTTCACTAGGTGATTCTGATGAATACATTGAAATTGATAAGCAAAAAGCTGTTGATTTCAAAATTGATGATTGGGATAAGTTACAAAATGGTCCACGACGTATTGGTGAATTAGCTGGTAAACAGTGTGCTATGAAATTACGTAGATACATTGATGCTGATATTCTATATCAGACTATTAACGCTGCTGATTCTTTTGACGACGGAGATATTGCTGGTACTCCTGGCAATGGCATTACTTTAACAACGACTAACCTAGCTCAGGTTATTTCTGAAGCTCAAGCTAAGTTACTTGCTAATAATGTCGACGATAACGGAGACTTAGGTTTTGCATTTGATCCATACGTTGGTTCGATTATTAATCAGACTTTAATTGGTAAGAATATTGCTTTAACAGATCTTACTTTTAAGAATGGTTATACAGGTCCAATTGTTGGTTTTCAGGGTTATGTTTCAAACAACTTGACGTTTACTGGTACTTTAACGATTTCAGATCAAGTTTCAGAAAGTGATACTGTTACTATCAATGGTGTTGTATTTACATTTAATGCTACTCCATCAGGAGCTGGTTCAGTTGATATTGGTGGAGATGCTCAAGGTTCATTGGATAACTTGATTCTAGCTATCAATGGTGGTGCAGTAGGTACGACTTACATTGCGTTAAGTGATGCAGATCGTTTAATCTTAACCAATTCTCGTGTTGTTGCTGTTAAGTCTGGTACTACTAAGATTCTGATTACTGCTACAGGTGCAGGTCGTATCTCTTGTACTGAAGTCTTGACTCATGCGAATAACATTTGGAGTAAGAAAATGATCCACTGTCCTATTGGTCGTATGAAACAGATTGATGTTGTTATTCAACAAGACGTCAAAGCTGATCTACGCCCAGAACCTCGCCAAAAGACTGTTAACGTCTTAACAGATGCTTTATACGGTATGAAAGTATTTTCAGACGGTGCTGCTAACTTCTTCGATCTACAGATTGCTGTTAGTTAGTCTACTCTGCTCAGGATCTATTCCTGGGCAGGAATAATCTTACTAGCATGGACCAAATTATTGTTGCAAATCTAGAAGCAAATATTACTAAACTTATTAGAGAGTTGAAGGAAGGTTTGAATCTAGCAATTAAAGGAATTCCTCAATCTGATTATGATAGTCAAGAATTGATTAATGCAATCAATCGAATTAAGTTAGAGAAGAATGATTTGACAGGTCTCAGTAAAACGATTGATTCAATTTCTTCAAAAGTACAAGAACTTGTAGATAAGAAAGTTGAGTTTAATATAGATGATCTTAGAATCTCTCTTAAAAGTATAGACGATACGTTTAAGAAGTTTAAGATCGAGAATCCAGATCTCTCGAAGATAGAACAATCATTGTCGAAGTTACTTCTCGCTGTTAGTTCTATTCGTATACCAGAACACGAGAGACTTCCAAAAACGTTTCCATTACCAGAAGAACAGATACAAGCATTAAAGTTTGTACTTAGTAAAGATTTTGTTTCTACAGTTGAGGGTATCAAAAAAGCAATTGAGAATTTACGTATCTCTGGTGGAGGTGGTGGAGCAGATGTTGTAGGTATTAAGAATCTAGTAAATGGGAAAGAAGTAAGAGCAACTATAGCGACTGATGAAACTGCACAATCTATTGCTGGCTTTAATATTCCAGCTCACGATTATATTGCTGTAACTTATCCAACAACTTCTTCAGAGGTCTATACCTATAAAGTTGGTGGTTCAGGTGGAACTACGGTTGGAGTTATAACGGTAGTCTATACAAGTAGCACTAAGGAAGTTTTAACAAGTGTAACAAAATCGTAATGTACAAGTTTAATCCATTCACAGGTAATTTAGACCTAGTTCGTTCTTTATCTGGATACATTCCTTATACTGGAGCAACCGCTGATGTTAAGTTAGGTTCTCATAATTTATCTGTTTCTGGAGTAACGGTTAGTAAGTTTTTGGAGATTTCTGGTTTGTTGAAAGAGAGTTATTGGGTGTATACTGGAAATGGACCAGTCATAGGAAGTAAAAATGAATTAGTGGCAATAGCTGGTAATCTTTGTATCTCAATGTTTCTACCAAATGTTGTCGATAAATTGGTTTATACAGTAGTTAATGGTTCTGATGTTTATGATTTATGGGTTGGAACAGCCGATACGGCGTTGATAAATGGTTCGTCATCAATAACATTAGCTCCTCAAGAATGTGTTTCTGTTATTTGTGATGGACATAATTGGTATATTACTAGTATTAGTGGTTCATCAACTCCAGCTTCGGGAGAAAACTTTAGTTATAATATAATAGATAGTGACCTTACAATTGATTCAGGACAACAAATGGCAGTATTTGGAGAATTAGAATTAAACGCGGAGTTAATTATAAATGGTCAATTAGTAATGGAAATATAAACATATGTCAACAATAAGATTTGCAGAAGAGACAGCACCAGCAACACCAGGAGCTGGAAAAGTAGTTGTTTATGCTGATACGGCTGATAGTTTAATTAAACAAAAAGATGACGCTGGTAATGTTAAGATTTTAACTAACGGTCCCATTGCTGTATCTGATTTAGCAGATGGCACGGACGGTGAGTTAATTACTTGGGATTCTGATGGTCATCCAGACACGGTAGCAACTGGAACTGCTGCTCAAGTTTTGACTTCTAATGGGGCGGGAACAGCACCAACTTTTCAAAATGCTGCTGCTGGTTTTTCAGACCCGATGACTACTCGTGGAGATATAATTTATAAAAATAGTGCTGGAAATACTACAAGACTTGGAGCTGGAACTGTTGGACAAGTTTTAACTAGTGATGGAACAGATATTGCTTGGGACGATGCGAGCGGAGCAGACCATAACCTTTTATCAGCAACCCATCCTGACAGCACAGTTGATACTGTTGTTCGTGGTGATATTATTACTGGTCAAGGTGCTACTCCAAAATGGACTAGATTAGCATTTCCCGGAACTCCTGCTGGTAAAGTTTTAATTGCTACTGCCACTGATGTTGCTTGGAGTGATAGTGCTTTAGGAACAGCTGCTTATGCGGCAACTGGTGATTTTGCTTCTGCTACTCACGCTTCATCTCACGCTGTTGGTGGTGGAGATACAGTTTTTCCAGCAGACCCTGGTTCAGATAAGTTTTTAATGTGGGATGATGACCCAGGTGCTTTGGTTTGGGCAGACGTTCCTGCCGCTGGAGCTAATACTGCTTTAAGCAATTTAGCGAGTGTAGCAATAAATACATCTTTAATTTCTGATACCGACTCTACTGATGATTTAGGTTCATCTAGTATTTACTGGGCTAATGCGTATATAGATAAGATTTATTTAGATAGCGACTCGACTATTGAAGCTTCAGATGTTGACGCTTGGAATGCTTTAGTAACTTTTCCTGGATTTGGAACTTTATCTGGAGATTATCCCGATGATACTCCGTGGACAGGAATGGGATATTTAACTTCTTTATCGGGAGCAGTTTTGACTTCTCAATCAACTCCACAGACTATTGGAGCAACTGATTCAAGATTAGCAATGCTTTGGGTGACAGACATAACCGTAACCAACGATATTGCTGGAGATATTACTGGTAATTCTGCCACTGTTACAACTAATGCCAATTTAACTGGAATTGTGACTTCAGTTGGCAATGCAACTTCAATAGCCGCTGGAGCAATTACTGCTAGTATGTTACAGGCAGCAGCAGCAGATTTAGGTGCGGCCAATGTTGACATCAATTTAGGAAATACTAATGGAGCTTATGTAACTAATTTAACCACCGATGGAACGATAACTGCTACCGTTGGATTTGCTGGACCTCTTAATGGCACGATTGGTGCTACAACTCCTTCTACCGTTGTTGGAACAACTATAACTGCTAACACTGGATTTGTTCCAGATGCTAACGATGGTGCTTATTTAGGAACAACTGCGCTTGGTTTCTCAGACTTATTCTTAGCAGAGGGTGGTGTAATAAATTGGGACAATGGAGATGTAACTTTAACTCAAACAGATAATTCATTAACATTAGCTGGTGGTGATTTGATAATGGCTACATCATTAGGTTCAACTGGAGTAAGAGTATTAAAGGGTTGGTTTACAGATTTAGAAGTTACTAATCCTATTAATGCCAACGTCAATGGTTCTTCTGCTACTGTAGTAGGATTAGCTTTGAACTCTGGAACACTTACTTTAATTGGAGCTGATAATTTAACCTTAAATACTACTGCCTCTACTGATATTACCCTACCAACAACTGGAACTTTAGCTACTTTAGCTGGGACAGAAGTATTAAGCAATAAGGTATTAACTGCTCCTCAAATAAACGATACATCTTCCGACCATCAATACATTTTTGATGTAGCAGAATTAACAGCAGATAGAACTATTTCTTTGCCTTTATTAACTAGCAATGATGAATTTATATTTAAGGTTCATCCTCAAACACTTACACATAAAACAATAGAATTAGACCCGACTCCAGATGCTGATGTATCTGTGGAAGGTATTACAGCTACGATGACTGTTGGTGAAAATGTAGTCTTCGGAGATTTTCTATATTACAAGTCAGATGGGAAACTATGGAAAGCAAAATCAGACGATCCGACAACTATGCCAGTTATGGCAATGGCGAGTCATTCAATTTCGGCGGATGCTGCTGGAGTAGTTTTACTGAGAGGATTTGCTAGAAGAGATTCTTGGAACTGGGGAACAGTAGGCGGAACTTTATATCCTAGTAATGTAACAGGTGGAGAAGCAATTTTAACTCTACCTAGCAATACAGGAGACCAGATACAAGCGATTGGAACAGCTACCCACGCTGATAGGATATGGTTTAATCCAGATTTAACATTGATTGAGATAGTATAGTATGTCATCTTTATCTAAAATAAACAATGTTTCTTTGGTAAATATCTCAAAGATAAATGGGATAAGTATTGATAATATTTACAAAGTTAGCGATGTTCCCGTCCTTGCTGGTGGTTGG